>Ga0065720_1003447_pt1 | contig 26628 bp, 28 predicted proteins | sample Thericmetagenome_FD_59107 | JGI IMG/M metagenome (GOLD analysis project Ga0065720, IMG submission 59107) | Thermophilic microbial communities from the Joint Bioenergy Institute, California, USA of rice/straw/compost enrichment - eDNA_2 v2... | ecosystem: Engineered > Solid waste > Grass >... | reverse complement strand
GCAGACCCCGGAGGACGCCGTGCTCGCGGCCGAGGAACTGCCCGACGACCAGCTCCGGCTGATCTTCACCTGCTGCCACCCCGCGCTGGCGCTGCCGGCCCGGGTGGCGCTGACGCTGCGCCTGCTGGGCTGGCTGTCGACCGACCGCCGAGGTCGCGCGGGCGTTCCTGGTGCCGGAGCCGACCATGGCGCAGCGGTTGGTGCGGGCGAAGGCGAAGATCCGCAAGGCGCGCATCCCGTACCGGTACCGCCGCCCGAGGAGCTGCCTGACCGGCTGCAGGCCGTGCTCGCCGTCGTCTACCTGGTGTTCAACGAGGGGTACACGGCGTCGGGCGGACCGCAGCTGGTGCGCCCCGAGCTGTGCGCCGAGGCGATCCGGCTCGGCAGGTTGCTGGCCGCGCTGATGCCCGACGAGCCGGAGGTGCTCGGCCTGCTCGCGCTGATGCTGCTGACCGACGCGCGCCGCGCCGCGCGCGTCGACGCCGCCGGTGAGCGGGTGCTGCTCGCCGACCAGGACCGCAGCCGCTGGGACCGCGCGGCGATCGTCGAAGGCCACGAGCTGGTGCGCCGCTGCCTGCGCCGCGGCCGACCGGGCCCGTACCAGGTGCAGGCGGCGATCCAGGCCGTGCACACCGACGCTGCGACCGCGGGCGACACCGATTGGCGGCAGATCCTGGCGCTCTACGACCAGTTGCTCGCGCTCGCCCCGTCGCCGGTGGTGGCGCTGAACCGCGCGGTCGCCCTCGCTGAGGTGACCGGCCCGCCGACCGCGCTCGCCGCCGTCTCGGGACTGGCCTGCGACCTGGCCGGGTACGCCCAGTTCTACGCGGTCCGCGCCGACCTGCTGCGGCGGCTCGGCCGGGGTGGGGAGGCGGCCGCGGCGTACGCCGACGCTGCGCGGCGCGCGGGTTCGGAGCCGGAGCGGCGGTTCTTCGAGCGGGCGGCCGCTGCTTCGCGGTCGGAATTGTCGGCGCCGGCCTCTAGGGTGGCCCCGACACGTCCGGAGGGGGCAGCGACGGATGACCGATCTGACGGCTGAGACCACCAGGAGCGACGTCACCTCGATCGAGGAGGCGATCGCCGCCTACCGCACCGAGCTCACCGGCTACTGCTACCGCATGCTCGGCTCGTCGTTCGACGCCGAGGACGCGGTGCAGGAGACGATGGTCCGGGCGTGGAAGTCCTTCGACAAGTTCGAGGGGCGCTCGTCGGTCCGGTCGTGGCTGTACCGCATCGCCACCAACGTCTGCCTCACTGCGCTGGAGGGCCGCAACCGCCGCGCCCGGCCGATGGACCTCGGCGGCCCCGGCGTGCCCGAGGTGTCCCAGCTCGGTGAGCCGCGCGGCGAGGCCACCTGGCTGCAGCCGATGCCCGACGCGCTGGTCGTGCCCGAGGACGGCGACCCGGCCGAGCTGGCCGTCGCGCGCGAGTCGATCCGGCTGGCCTTCCTCGCGGCGCTGCAGCACCTGCCGCCCAAGCAGCGGGCCGTGCTGATCCTGCGGGAGGTGCTGCAGTGGAGCGCCGCGGAGGCGGCGGACTTGCTCGGCACCACCGTGGCCGGGGTCAACAGTGCGCTGCAGCGGGCTCGCGCCACCATGGCCGATCTCGACACCGATCGCGGCGATGTGCTGGCCGAGCAGGACCAGGAGCTGCTCGATCGCTACGCCGACGCGTTCCAGCGCTACGACATCGAGGCGATGGTGGCGCTGCTGCACGAGGACGCGGTGCTGTCCATGCCGCCGTACCCGCTGTGGCTCACCGGCGTCGAGCACATCCGCACCTGGTGGGTGGGCCCCGGCGCGGGCTGCGCGGGCTCGCGGCTGGTCCCGGTGCGGGTCAACGGCCTGCCCGGGTACTGCCAGTACCGCCGCTCCGCCGAGGGCGACGGCCACGACGCGTGGGCCGTGCAGGTGCTGGAGCTCCGCGAGGGCAAGATCGTCGGCTTCACGTCGTTCCTCGATGTCGCATCGTGGTTCCCGCTGTTCGGCCTGCCGCTGCGGCTGGAGGAGGGAGAGCCCGACCCGGTTCCCGCGCCGAGGCTGCCTGAGGTCCGCCCGCGGTCACTCCTCGCCGACCCGGCCGACGAGATCGCGGAGTGACCCGAGCACGACGTCGGCCGGGAGCCCGCGCAGGCTCGCTACCACCGCGCCAGCTGCTCGGCCGGCGGCGATGCCGGGCGCCGAGTCCTCCACCACCAGGCACCGCTCCGGCGGCACCCCGAGCCGCTGCGCCCCGAGCAGGAAGCCCTCGGGATCGGGTTTGCCCGCGCTGATCTCCTCCACCGTCACCGCCGACGCCGGTAGCGGGAGCCCGGCCGCGTCCAGCCGCGCCTTCGCCAGCCGCCGGTCCGCGCTGGTCACGATCGTCCACGGCACACCGCGCGCATCCAGGTCCGCGAGCAGCTCGGCCGCGCCGGGCAGGGCCACCACGTCGGACACGTCGGTGTACTGCAGCTCCAGCTGGCGGTCCGCCGCCCTCCGCACACCCGCCTCGTCCAGGTGCGGGAGCATGCGCCGCACCGTGTTCTCGGCCGGGCTGCCGTGCGCGCCCGCGATGGTCTCGCCCGGGTCCGCTCCGTGCTCGTGCGCCCAGGTCGTCCACGCCCGCTCGACGGCGGCGTCGGAGTCGACGAGGGTGCCGTCCATGTCGAACAGGACGGCCGCGATCGCGCTCAGGTCCACCGCCCGACGGTAGCCGCTGGTGCCTCACACTGAGATGCCGACTGGTGCGCTACGTCACACCGGGCAAGAATCGGCGGATGCGCGACATGCGGACCCTGCGGCTGGTGATGCACGCCCGGACACGCCAGCCGATGCTGCTCCTCGGCGAGCGCGAAGGGGACCGCTGCGTCCCGGTGTTCCTGCGGGGGCCGCAAGCCACCGTCATCGCCGAGGGGCAGCGCCACGAGGGTGATCCGATGCTGCCCATGGACGTGCTCGTGCCCGTGGTGACCGGGCTGGGCCACACCCTGGACGCCGTCGAGTTCACCGCGCTCACCGACGGCGTGTTCGTCGCGGTGCTGGTGTTCGACGGCGACACCCGCATCGAAGTGCTGGCCAGTGACGCCCTCGCTGTGGCGGTGCGGGAGGGGCTGCCCATCCGGATGGCTGAGCAGATCCTCGACGAGGTGGGCCAGCCGATCTCGGAGCTGTTCCCCGAGGGTGCGCAGGCACCGCCGGAGAAGCAGATCGACGCCTTCCGCGAGTTCCTCGACGACGTCACTCCGGACGACTTCAGGAAGCCGTAGGGACCTCGGCGCGTGCCCGGCCCCGCCGCAGCACGGCCAGGCCCATCAGCGCGGACACGAGGCAGGCCACCGCACCCATGGCGAGTCCGGCCCGGCCACCCCACGCCTGGCTCACCGCGCCCGCGATCGGGCCGCCGATCGGGGTGGACCCGAGGAACGCCACCGCCCACAGGGCCATCACGCGCCCGCGCATGGTCGGTGCCGCGGTGAGCTGCAGCGTGCTGTTGCCCGTCGACATGAACGCCACGCTCGTCGCGCCCACCAGCGCCATCCCGGCCAGCGCGACCGGCAGCGTCGGGGCCACGGCGACGAGCCCCATCGCGGCACCGAAGCCCAGCGCCGTGACGATCAGCGGCTGCAACCCGGTCCGCCCGCGGGCGGCCACGAACAACCCGCCGACGACGGCACCGGCGCCCATGGCAGCGGTGAGGAACCCGTACGCGCTGGCGTCACCGGCGAACGTCTCCTGGGCGACGACCGGCAGCACGACCTGGAACTCGTAGGTCAGGCAGCCGACCAGCGCCATCATGAGCAGCGGCACGGCGAGCATCGGCTCGCGGGCGACGTAGCGCAGGCCCTCGCGCAGCTGGCCGGGCGCCCGCGGGGCCGGCACCGACGGCATCAGCGCCGAGGTGTCCAGCTTGACCAGCGACACCACGACGGCGACGAACGTGGCCGCGTTGATCAGGAAGCACAGCCCGATGCCGCCGGTGGCGATGACGACGCCGGCGATCGCGGGGCCCACGGCCCGCGCCGCGTTCGCCAGCACCGAGTTGAGGCTGACCGCGTTGCGCAGGTACTGCGGCCCGACCATCTCCAGCACGAACGCCTGCCGCACCGGCTGCTCGAAGCAGTTGTTCAGCCCGAGCAGCAGGGCGAGCGCGAACACGTGCCAGAGCTGGACCAGCCCGGTGACGACGAGCAGGCCCAGCGTCAGGGCGAGCACGCCCATGGCCGACTGCAGTCCGATCATGAACCGGCGCTTGTCGACGCGGTCGGCCACCACGCCCGCGTACGGGCCGAGCAGCAGCGTGGGCAGCGTCTGCAGGGCGACGACCGCGCCGACGGCGGTGGCGGAGCCGGTCAGCTCCAGCACCAGCCACGACTGGGCGATCGTCTGCATCCAGGTGCCGGCCAGCGACACGGCTTGGCCGGAGATGTAGAGGCGGTAGTTCGGGTTCGCCAGCGAGGCGAACATGTCGCGGAAGAGGCTGGTGCGGGTCTCGTGGACGGTCTCGTTCGTGCCGATGGCCTGCGGGGTGTCCGCGGTGGCCGTCATCGATGCTGCTCCTGTGGGGTCGTGGCGAGGGCGGTGGCGAGCGCCTCCAGCGCGGGAAGCGCCGCCATCAGCCGCGTGGTCTCGGTGTCGGGCAGGGTGGCGAGGTGCTCCGCCAGCAGCCGGGTGCGCTCCGCGCGCAGCCGCCGGTGCAGGTCGCCGCCCGCGGGGGTGACCGCGAGGAGGACAGCGCGCGCGTCGGCGGGATCCGGCGTCCGCTCGACCAGGCCGGCCTCGGCGAGCTTGCCGACGATGCGGGAGAGCATCGTCTGGTTGACGCCCTCGATCTCGGCGAGCTCGCCGGCGCGCAGCGGCCCGCGGCACTCGAGCGTCGCGAGCACGGACAGCTCGGTGTGGGTGAGCGTCGCGCGGCGGGTCTGGCGGTCGAGCCGGCGGGCGATGCGGGCGAGCGCGGTGCGCAGACGGTTCACGTCGTCGCTGTCGAAGCGCTCCGGCACGTGCACCACCCCAATTAATTGCCTTACGGCAATCATATACCTCGGGTGCGGGCGCTCGCCGCCGCGCGCGGTGTGAGATGCGCAAATCGCTACTGCCCGCGGGACGGAGATCCGTAGGGTCGGGCCATGCGGGTGTGGTTGCGCAAGGCAGGCCGGCCGAAGATCGACTACCCGGCGGAGCTGATCTCCGACGACGGGGTGCACATCGTGGTCGAGGCGCCGTTCGCCGGCGGGAAGGTACGCGATTTCGGCTTCGTGCGGTTCGAGCCCGGCGACGTGTTCGTCGAGCACTACTGGCGCGACCGCTGGTTCTCCGTCGCCGAGGTCCACGGCCCGGACCGGACGCTCAAGGGCTTCTACTGCGACGTCACCCGCCCCGCCGTCCTCGACGAGAACGGCGATCTCGTCGTCGAGGACCTGGACCTCGATCTCTGGCGCTCCCCCGACGGCACGCAGGTCCTGCGGCTGGACGAGGACGAGTTCGCCGAGAGCGGCCTCGCCGAGACCGACCCGGCCGCCGCGACCCGGGCCGTCGCGGCGCTGGAGGAGCTGGAGCGGCTCGCGCGCTCCGACGGCGGTTTCGAGCGGCTCCTGCGCTCCGCCTCGCTCTCGTAGGTCTCGGGGCTGCCCTAGAACCGGCCGCCCCCGCCGAAGCCGCCGCCTCCGCCACCGCCGCCGAAGCCGCCGCCGCGGCCGAACCCGCCGGAGCCGCCGAACCCGCCACCGCCGCGGTGCCGATGGTGGTGACCGCCGCCGGAGAACCCGCCGGACAAGATCCCGCCGAGCACCAGGCTGCCCAGGTCGATCCCGAGGTTGCCGCCGCCCGGGCCGTTCCACTGCGACACATCGGACTGGGCCAGCCGCAGCGCCTCCTGCGCCATCCGGTCGGCGATCTGCGCGTCCCGCAGCGCGGCGGCCGGGTCGGTGCCCTGCTGCGCCAGCTGCAGGTGCCGCTGCGCCTCGGCGAGCCGGGTGCGGGCCGTGCTGCCGACGGCACCCCGGCGGGTGACGATGAAGTCGTTCGCCGCCGCCACCGACGACCGCGCCGTCAGCAGCGCCTGCTCCAGCGCGGCCGCGGCCCGGCGCAGTCGCTCCTGCTCGGCGCGCGCGTCGGCGATGCCCGCGTCCAGCGCCGTGTTGGCCTCGTCCAGCAGCCGCAGCGCCTCCAGCGGGTCCGGCTGCGGGCCGGTCGCCGCCTGGTCGGCCGCAGCGATCGCCGCCTCTGCCCGCGCCACCAGCGGGCCCACCTGCGCCCCGACCTGGCCCGGCTGCGCGGCGAGGGCACGTGCTTCGGCCAGGTCCTGGGCGATCTCGGCCTTGGCCTGCAGGTAGCGGTGCGCGGCGTCGGCGAGCTCGGCCGCCCGCCGGCCGATGCCGTCGAGCAGCGTCTCCGCCTGCGTCAGCGCGTCCTCGGCGGCCCGACCGGAGATCACGGCCGCGGCCGGGCCCGGCTGCACCAGCTCGGCGCGGGCCTGCTCGATCTCGGTCGCCGCGCCCGCGATCAGCCGGGTCGCCTGCTCGACGTTCTCCGCCACCGGCGCGGTCGCCGTCGGCGCGTAGCGGTTCTTCAGCGCCGTCCACGCGTCGGTCACCGCGGGCACCCGCTGCTGCACCTGGGCCAGTCGCTGCGCCAGCCCGTCGATGAACGCCGGCGCGTTCGCCTCCAGGCTGCGCAGGTGGTCGAACGCCGCTACCTGCGCGTCCAGCCGCTCGTCGGCGGCCTTGCAGGCGCGGATGATCTCGGCGTTCATCGCGCGCTGCTGCGCCTCGGTCTCCGGGATGTCGTCGTCGAGCTGCTGGCGGATCTCGAACGCGCGCAGCATGTCGGCCTTCGACTGCTCCAGCGCGGCCGCGAACGGCGCCGTCGCCTCCTCACCGAAGTGCGCCCGCGCCGCCGAGAGCTCCTGCTCGGAGCGCTGCACCGCGTTGTCCACGTCCAGCAGCGCCTGGCTGGCCTGGAAGGCGAGCTCCTCCGTCGACAGGTCGGAGAACTCGTCCTCCGGCACCGCCGGCTCGCTCGGGCCGCTCTCGCCCTGCGCCTTCTTGCGCCGTCGCGACAGCAGGTACGCGCCGCCGCCGACCACTGCGATCCCGCCGACCGCCGCGATCCCACCGACCACCGACAGCGTGCTCGGCCCGGAACCGCTGGAGTCCGGACCGCCCCGCCGCAGGTCGTCCGCCAGCGCGAGCGCGGCACCCGCCCAGTCGTTCGCGGCCAGCCGCGGCTCGACGTCCTGCGCCAGGATCTTGTCCAGCACGTCCTGATCGAGATCGGTCATCCGCGGCCCGGTCTGGACGTAGTACTCGCGGTCCCGGACCGCCACGGCCATCAGCACGTCGTCGGTGCCCAGACCGGTCAGCTGCCCCGACGCCCGCGCCCACTGCTCGGCCGTCCGCCCGTCGAACGAGTTGACGAACACGACGAACAGATCGATCCGCTTCTCGGCCTGCAGCTGCCGGATCGCCTCCTCGACCCGCTGCTTCGCGGCCGGATCGAGGACCCCCGCCCGGTCGGTGATCCGCTCCTGCGCTCGCAGCGGCGGATCGGCCAGCGCGACCGAGCCGCCGGCCAAGAGCAGGACGACGACGGCGGCCACCACGGCCGCGAGGGAACGGAGCGTGCGCACGAAGGCATTGTGTCGCGCGACGGCCCGGGATGGGCACCGCGGTGCGGATCGGTCGGTTCTGCGATCACCGGCCGGCGNCCTCCGCTGCGCGAACCTCGTCCGCGACCCGGGCGATCAGCTCGCCGAAGCGCACCTCGCCCTCGCGCGTCTGGCCGCCGGCCGCCAGGAACGCCCGCATCCGCTCGCGCGCTGCGGACGTGGTGATCTGCCGGCCGAACAGCTCGGCCTCCTCGACGAAGCCGAGGTGACCAGGCAGGACGTGGGCGTCCACGGCGCGCTTCGCCGCCCGCACCGCCTCGCCGGGATGGGACGCGATGCGCAGCGCGAGGTCGCGCACCTCGGCGGCGATGCGATCCGCCGGGAGAGCGCGGTTGAGCAGGCCGTAGCGCTCGGCGGTCGCGGCGTCGAGGTCCCGGCCGCCGAGGACGATCTCCAGCGCCCGGGCCCGACCGACCAGGCGCGGCAGGTTCTGCGTGGCACCACCGCCGGGGATGATGCCCAGCGCGGTCTCCGGCTGTCCGAGCACCGCCCGGCCGAGCGCGCCGAAGCGCAGGTCGAGCGCCATCGCGAACTCCGCGCCGCCGCCGCGGGCGGCCCCTTCGAGCTGGGCGATCGTCAGCTGAGGCAGCGTGCGGTACCGCTCGAGCAGCGCGTGGAACCGCTTGAGGACCCCGGACCGGGCAGGCGGTCGGCGGGAACCGCGCTCCAGGAGGTCGTGGATGTCGTAGTGGGCCAGGAAGAAGTCGGGATCGGCGCTGGTGAACACGACGACGGCGATCTCGTCGTCGCCCTCCACATCCGCCGCCAGCCGCTCCAGCTCGGCGAAGAGGGGCACGTCGAGCAGGTTCAGCGGGGGCGCATCGATCGTGACGAACAGGACGCCGGACTCGCGCGACTGCCGGAGCCGGCGGTACGCGGACCCGCCCATCACGGCACCAGCAGGACCCGGCCGAACGGCTGGTCCTCGACGACCCGCTGCTGCGCCTCCCCGGCCTGCTCCAGCGGGAGGACTTCGGCGACCCGCGGCGTGATCTGCTTGCGCGCGGCGAGATCGAGCAGCCGCTCGTTCGCCTCCCGGATCCGCTCCGGGGTGAACAGCGTGAACATGAACCCCTTGATCTGAGCGCCCCGCCAGATCAGGTACGTCAGCTCCACCGTCGCGGTCGTGCCCGCCGTGTAGCCGACCGAGACGAGGACCCCGCGATCCGCGAGCGACAGCACGAGATCACCGGTCAGCGGACCGCCGATCCCGTCGACCACGACGTCCACACCGTGGCCGGCGGTCAGGCGGAGGACAGCGTCGCGCAGGTCCTCCGCGGTCGGGTCGACGATCTGCGCGAGCCCGGCCTCCCGGGCCGCACGGACCCGCTCCGCGCCCCGGGCCGTCGAGATCACGGTCCCCGCACCGAGGACCCGGGCGATCTCGACGGTCGCCGACCCCACGGCTCCGGCGTACCCGGGCGCGAGCACCCGTGCCCCCGGCGCGAGGGGCGCCAGTTCGGTGAGGGCGAGGTAAGCGGTGAGGTAGCCCGATCCGGCGGCCATCGCAGCGGCCGTGTGGTCGTCGACGCCGTCGGGCAGCGCGACGAGGCTCTCCGCCGGCACCGCGATGCGTTCGCGCCACAGGCCGTCTCGGCTCGTCCCGAAGCCCCACCCGGTGACCAGCACCCGGCTACCCGGCTGCCAGGACGACGTGCCCGGGTCGACGACCTCGCCGACGCCGGTCGCGCCCGGGACCAGCGGCAGCGGCTTGAGCATGCTGTCCGGCAGGACGCCGGCCCGGACCTTGTCGTCGAGCGGACTCACGCCGGCGGCGAGGATCCGGACGACGACCTCGCCCGGCCCGGGCGCGGGCTCCGGGACCTCGTCGACCACGAGGCGGTCGAACCCGCCGTGGGCGTGGAAGCGCACAGCTCTCATGCAGTTCTCCTCGACTGCTAGGGTGTAATCTGTTTAGTTACATCAGGAGGCGAGCATGGCCGCGAACAGCAGACTGACGGTCGCGGCGCACGCACTGGCCTGGATGGCGCTGGTGCGCCGCAACAGCGACGAGTACGTCACCTCCGAGCGGATCGCGGCCAGCGTCAACACCAACCCCGTCGTGATCCGCCGGGCGATCGGCAGGCTGCGCGACGCCGGGATCGTCGAGGTCCAGCGGGGTGCGGGCGCCGGGTGCCGCCTCGCGCGGCCGCCGGAGTCGATCACCCTCCGCGAGGTGTACGACGCGGTCGCCGACGAGCCGCTGTTCGGCTTCCACGCCCGCCGGCCCAACCAGGGCTGCCCCGTCGGGCGCGGCATCCAGCCCGCGCTCGCCAAGGTGTACGACGGCGTCGACGCCGCGGTGCGCGCCGAGCTGGCGCGGACGACGATCGCCGACCTGCTCATCGACGTCCTCGCCTCCGCGTGGCGGAGCACGGTGGCCGAGCCGGCGTCCGATCCCGCCTGACGGTCGCCGCTCACCGGGCCACCGCGCGCGGTGCGATCCCGGTGAGTGCGCGGTACTCCGCGTGGCTCGCGATCGGCCGGCCCGTGGCGGACGAGATCGCTCGCGCCACCGACAGGGCCTGCGCGTTCGACTCGAGCCGGTCGTCGCGGTGCGGCCAGAGCCAGTAGGTGTCCTCCATGCCGACCCGGATGTGCAGGCCGAGCGAGGCGGCCAGCGTCGCCAGGAGCATCGACGCGCGGCCCGCCGCGCAGACCAGGATCACCGCGCCCGGGTCGACGTCTCGGATCGTGCCCGTCACCCGCAGCAGGCCCTCGGCCATCTGCCGGGGGTTGTCCATCGGCATGCAGCCCGGCAGCGCGGGCAGGACGAGCCAGACGGCGGGCGTTGCCACCACGCCGCTGCGCAGCAGGAAGCGGTCGGCGTTCGAGACGTCCGCGTCGGTGTAGACCGCGATCTCGGGGGCGAGGCCGTGCTCGACGACCAGGCGGGCCTTCTCCATGAGGACCGCCGCCGGCTTGGCGAACAGCGAGTCCCCGACGTGCGTCGCGGTGGCGTTCAGCGGTGCGGCGTCGAGCAGCCCGGACGCGAGGACCCGCTGCATCTCCCGCCACTCCCCGGGCAGCGCGGGGACCAGGCACCCGTCCACGGCGAGCTGCGGGAACTGCGCCCGCAGCGGCCGGACGACCTCGGCGAACCGTTCGTACGAGAGCGCGTTGTACCCGCGGTCGTCGCGGACGTGGACGTGGATCGTGCTCGCTCCGGCTGCCACCTCGGCCGCCGAGGCCCGGATCTCGTCCGGGGTGATCGGCTGGTGCGGGTTCTGCGCCTTGCGGAAGAACGCCCCGGTGACCGCGACCGAGACGATCAGCTTCTCGGAGAGGTCCCAGCGCTCGGACACCGCGGCGTCGTGGAAACTGGTCCGCTCCAGGTCGAGGATGTCCGGCGCCCCGTAGGGCCGCCAGATCATGCGCTCCTGCTCGCGCCGCACGCTCGCCGCGATCCGTGCCCAGTCGACGCGGGTCATCGCACGTCCTCGCGGCCCGCGGCGACCGCCGCACCGCCGATCGGGCGCAGCCGGCCCGCGTGGAAGTCGGCTCGCAGCGCCTTCTTGTCGATCTTCCCCACGCTCGTGCGCGGGAGGTCGGTGACCGCCGTCCACGACTGCGGCACCCACCAGCGGGGCACGGCAGCGGCCAGGTGCGCGCCGAGCGCCTCGACGTCGAGGACCGCACCGGGGCGCAGGACGACGCACGCGAACGGGCGCTCGTCCCATCGCGGATCGGGGATGCCGATGACCGCCGCCTCCACGACGTCGGGGTGACCGGCCAGCAGTTCCTCCAGCCGCACCGAGGAGATCCACTCGCCGCCGGACTTGATCACGTCCTTCACCCGGTCGGTGATCCGCACGAACCCGCTGGGTTCGATCACCGCGAGATCGCCGGTGCGCAGCCAGCCGTCGTGGAACCTGTCCGCAGCGTCGCGCTCGTAGTACCGCGCGGTGATCCACGGCCCGCGGACCTCGAGCTCACCCACGCTCGTGCCGTCGGCCGGGAGAACGGCCCCGGCCTCGTCCGCGATGCGGACCTCGGTCAGCGGCACCGGCCGCCCCGCCTTCACCGTCCACTCGGTCTCCGAGCCGGGGGCCGCAGACCGGGGCGGGGCGGAGATCAGGACCATCGGGCTGGTCTCGGTCATCCCCCACGCCTGGACGACCCGGACGCCGTGCCGCCGCTGAAGCCGTTCGACGAGCGCCGCGGACGGAGCGGAGCCGCCGAGGAACAGGATCTCGATCGACGAGAGGTCGGCGCCGATGGCCTCGGCGTGGTCGGCGATCGCGGACCAGACCGCCGGCACGCCGCCGCTGACGGTCGGCCGCTCCGCGGTGATGAGCCGGCACACGTCCGCCGGCTGCATCGACCGGCCGGGCAGCACCAGGTCCGCCCCGACCATCCACCCGACGTGCGGCAGGCCCCAACCGTTCACGTGGAACAGCGGGACCACCACGAGGAACCGGTCGTGGTCGGAGAGGAACTTCCCGACCGAGCCCGCGAACGCGAGTGCGTGCAGCACGGTCGAACGGTGGCTGTAGGCGACCCCCTTCGGGTCGCCCGTCGTGCCGGTCGTGTAGCAGAGGGCGGCGGCGCTGCGTTCGTCGACGTCCGGCCAGTCGACGAGCGGGGTCGCGGAAGCCAGGAGGTCCTCGTACCCGACCTGCGGAACGGGCAACCGGTCGTGGGTCGGGGAGTCGCCGATCGTCACGATCCGCTCCACCGAACCCAGCCGTGGCGCCACCGGAGCGAGCACGTCGAGCAGCTCGTCGTCGACGATCAGCACCCGGTCCTGCGCGTGGTCGATGACTTCGGCGAGCTGGTCGAGCTGGAGCTTGGTGTTCACCGTGTGCAGGACGGCGCCCATGCCCGGGATCCCGAGGTAGGCCTCGACGTACTCCTGGACGTTGGCGGCCAGCACGCCGACCCGGTCGCCGGGGCCCACGCCGAGTTCCCGCAGACCGCCGGCGAGGGCTCGGGCGCGGCGGGCCACCTCGGCGAACGGGGTGCGCCGCTGTCCGGTGGGCGTCCACGTGACGACCTCGCTGTCCGGGAAGAGGTCCCGGCCGCGGATCAGGAGTCTGCCCACGGTCAGGGGCATGTCGCTCATGGTGCTGTCGGTCATCGGCTCCCTCGACGCTGTCGCTCGGTGACGCGAATTTGTTGTAANAGTTGCTGTTACGGCAAGTTGCAGCATAGAGCATGTGTCAGCGCTTGACATAGATAGACGTAACAGATTTAGTTTCGACTCCCTGGGTTCCGCGGGTGATCGCGACGCCGTGCGGACCGACTCGCAGGCGCGGTCGCGCGCCTTCGTCATCCCCGAAGACGGGTGCTCCGAGGAGGCTCGACGTGGAATCTCCGCTACCTGATCCGGTCCGGACCCGCGAGATGGCCCTGCCGCGCCGCCGCGGTGTCGTCGCCGTCTGCATCGGCAACGCGATCGAGTGGTTCGACTGGTCGCTCTACGCGGTGCTCGCGCCGGTGTTCGCGACCACGTTCTTCAGCCCCGACGACCCCTACTCGGCACTGCTGTCGACCTTCGGTGTCTTCATGGTCGGTTTCCTCGCCCGTCCGGTGGGCGGGTTCCTCTTCGGCGTGCTCGCCGACCGGCGCGGCCGACGGGTGTCGCTGGCCGCCACGATGCTCCTGACCGGGCTCGGCAGCTGCGTGATCGCGCTCGCTCCGACGTACGAGCAGGTCGGCCTCGGTGCCTCGATCGCGCTCGTCGCCGGGCGGGTCGTGCAAGGCCTCGGGTTCGGCGGGGAGGCGCCGGCCTCCTACGCCTACATCGCAGAGCTCGCGCCGCGCGCCAGGCGAGGGCTGTGGTCCAGCGGTACCGGCGTGGGCATCGCCGCCGGTTCGCTCGCCGCGACCCTGCTCGGCCTGCTGTTCTCCCTCGCGCTGACCCCTGATCAGGTCGCGACCTGGGGATGGCGGGCTGCGTTCCTGCTCGCCGGCGGCATCGGGCTGTACGCGGTGTACCTGCGGCGACGGCTGGCGGAGAGCGCGCAGTTCCTCGCCGCGCACGCGGACGGCGGTGAGGACCGGCCGGTCGCGGTGCTGCAGGTGCTTCGTGCGCACCGCACGCGTGTACTGCAGGTGCTGGGCATCGCCACCGGCGCCGTCGCCGTCTTCTACTACTGGATCGCCTTCGTCCCGGCGTACGCCGTCTCGGCGATGCACCACCCTGCTGCGCAGGTCCAGCTGGGCGGAGTGGTCGCCCAGCTCACGCTGATCGCGGCTCTGCCCATCGCCGGGATGCTCTCCGACCGGCTCGGGCGCAAGCGGATGGCCTACGTGATGGGGAGCGGGTTCATCCTGCTCGCGTTCCCCCTCGACGCGCTCGTGCGCCAGGGCGGATGGCAGTTCGTGCTCGCCGTGGTCGTCGCGGCCCTGCTGATCAGCTGCACCCTCGGCCCGTTCGGTGCGATGCTCGTCGAGCAGTTCCCCGCAGCGGTCCGCGGCACGGCCATCGCCGTTCCGTACACGATCGCGACGACGGTGGCCGGCGCCGTCCCGTACGTCGGGACGTGGTTGACCGGCGTCGGTGCCCACGACGTGCTCGTCGTGATCGTCACCGGGCTCGTCGCGCTCACGCTCGCCGCGTACGCCGCGCTCCCGGAGACCGCCCGCAGCGAGCTGCAGGTGTGACGCGACGAGAACGACGTCGGCGTGATCGAGTCGGCCCGTTGATCACGGCGACGTCGTTCTCGACGAGGTCTCCGTGCTCATCGTGACCGGCGGATCTCCCGCACCTGCGCCCGCACGGCCGGGACGACCTGGGAGGTGAACACCTCCAGCTGGCTGCGGGTGTGCCCGAGCGGCCAGTAGACGAAGGTGTCGTAGCCGAGATCGGTGGCCCACGAGCTCAGCGTGTCGGCCCACAGCTGCGCGTCGCCGATCAGACCGGTGCCCCGCGTGGCGTTGCCGATGTAGCCGATGACGTTGTAGATCCGGCGCACATCGGACGGATCGCGGCCGACGGAGCGGGCGGCGTCGTCGATGAGCTCCTGCCGCCAGAGCACCTCCTCCGGCGGTACGTAGATGTTCAGCGGCGAGACCCAGCCGTCGCTGGCCCGACCGACGACGCCGAGCATGCGCCGGTGCTGGGCGCCCAGGTAGACGTTGGGCCGTGGGTCGGCCACCGGGCCGGCCTGGTAGCCCTCGATGCGGTGCTCGGTGCTGAGCAACCGCACCTTCCCGCCCTCGAGGGCGTGGCGCAGTACGTGCAGCGACTCCTCGGTGTAGGTGATCGTCTGGCCCGGGGTGCGCCGCTGTCCGCCCATCGACGTGATGCCCTGCGGGAAGCCGCCGCCGCCGACACCGAGATCGATGCGCCGGCCGGTGAGCACGGCGAGGCTCGCCGCGGTCTTGGCGGCCATCGTCGGCGGACGCAGCGCCAGGTCCAGCACGTCGGTGAACAGTCCGATGCGCTCGGTGCGCAGTGCGACGGCCTCGAGCAGGCTCAGCGTGTCGAGGTAGTCGGGCTGGTAGGGGTGGTCCTGCACCGCGACGAAGTCGAGGCCCGCGGCCTCGGCGTCCCTGGCGAGCTCGTACGCCTCGGCGAGCCGGGGGACGGAGGGATCGAGGGAGACCCCGAAGCGGAGTTCGTGTCCGTAGTCGGTCATGGGCCTGAGTGTCGACACGGCCGCCGACGTTGCCCAGCGCGCCGTTAGGCGCTTACACTTTGTAAGTGACTTCCAATCCGAAGGCCGCGCACGACACGAGCATCGATGCGGAGGCCTGCCAGGCGTTCCAGCACACCATCGAGCGGGTCGGCAAGCGCTGGAGCGGCGCGATCCTGCTCGCGGCCACTCGCGGCGCGCGCCGGTTCGGCGAGTTCCGCCGGATGGTGCCCGGCATCTCCGACCGCGTCCTCGCGCAGCGCCTGCGCGAGCTGGAGGCGCTCGACCTCATCGAGCGCGAGGTGATCCCGACGATGCCGGTGCAGGTGATCTACCGGCCCACGCCGGAGGGTGCCCAGTTGATGGCCGCCCTGCAGCCGCTCGTCCACTGGGGGCTGCAGCACGGGCCCGCCGACGTGGACGAGGGCGTGGTGGCGTAGCCGGGTCAGGCCGGCTCGGCCGCGGGCACGTGGTCCTCCGCGTCGAGATCGGCCAGCTGCCACGGTCGCACGACGGCCAGCAGCACGACGAGACCGAGCAGCAGGCTCCCGGTCATCGCTGCGGCCATGGCGACCGAGTCGTTCCCGAGCGCGCCGACGAGCGGCGAGATCGCTGCGCCCACGCCGAACTGAGCGGCGCCCAGCAGCGCGGCGGCGGTGCCGGCGGCCCCGCCGTGCCGGCCCATCGCCAGGGCCTGGCCGTTCGGGGTCGCGAGACCGACGAAGAACAGCGTGCCCCACAGCGGCAGGACGATGCCGGCGAAACCGAGACCACTCAGCGCCGAGGTGAGGACGGCGGTCGCGCTGACGGCTCCGCCCACCAGGGCGACCACGACGAGCCTGCGCGGCTCGAACCGCCGCAGCAGCCACGCGTTGAGCTGTGAAGCGCTGATGATGAACACGGCGCACGCGCCGAACAGCAGCCCGTACTGCTGCTCGTCGAGGCCGAACTCCTGCTGGAACACGAACGACGAGCCGGCGATGTAGGCGAACATCGCGGCGAAGTTCAGCCCGGCCATCAGGACCAGCCCGACGTACGCGCGGTCGCGCAGCAGACGGCCGACCGTCTGCACCACCGATCGCGCCCCCGCCGGGCGCCGCCGCTCGACGGGCAGCGTCTCCGGCAGCAGGAACAGAGCAGTGGGCAGCAGCAGGAGCCCGTAGACGGCGAGCGCGACGAACACCCCGCGCCACGACGTCACGGCGAGCAGCCAGCCGCCCAGTGTGGGCGCGAGCACCGGCGCGACGCCCAGCACGAGGACGAGCCGCGACATCAGGGTAGCCGCGGCGCGCCCGCTGTAGAGGTCGCGCACGATCGCCATCGCGACCACGGATCCAGCGGCCGCGCCGACCCCCTCCAGCACGCGCAGCACCCCGAGCACGGCGATGTTCGGGGCGAGCGCGCACAGCACCGACGACGCGACGTGGAGCGTCACCCCGGCCAGCAGCGGCTTGCGCCGCCCCATCGCGTCGGACATCGGCCCGATCGCGAGCTGCCCGAACGCCAGTCCCAGCAGTGTGCCGGTGATGGTCAGCTGCGTGAGGCTCGGTGCGGCCCGCAGATCGTCGACCATGGCCGGCAGCGCCGGCAGGTACATGTCGATCGTGGCCGGGCCGAGCGCCACCAGTGATCCGAGGAGCAGGATGAGGGTCAGGCGGCGGGGTGCGGACGGCGCAGGACTCACCTCAGCGTCAATGCGCCCCGCTTCCGTGCTGTTCCCGACGCGTCCCCCGATGTGATGATCTGCACGCGCGTCAGTTGCTCTGCGCACGCGCCCGGGCCCGCTCCACCCGCCACTTGTTCCAGAACACGAGCGCCACGATCGTGACGACGAACAGCGCCTCGCTGACGCCGACGGCCACGTCGATCGGCAGCAGGAGCACGATCGGGATGCGCAGGACCGCGTCCGCGAGCAGCCCGCAGCCCCACACCGTGGACGACAGTCGGTGGCCGCGCCGCACCTCGGGCATCGTGTCGTAGTCGCGCTGGGCCTGCTCCGCCTCGGCCGGCGAGAAGCTCTGCTGCGCGGCGAGGGTGAGCGGGCGCTTGCCGTGGATCGCCGAGATCAGGAACGCGATGCCGACCGCGCCGGTGACGAACGAGTTGCGCAGCAGCACGGTGCGCGGGTCACCGGTCATCAGGCTCAAGAGGAAGCCGAGCCCGTAGACCAGGAGCATGACGGTGGCGAAGGCGTTGAGCTGCCGGTCGCGCACCGCGGTCCACACGATCCGCAACGCGGCGACCGCGGAGGCGGCGAGCAGCGCCGCCCAGTCGGACGCACCGAGCAGGTGCAGCACGTAGTACGTGACCACCGGGAGCCCGACGTCGAGGGCCAAGCCGCGCAGCATCAAGAGCGGGCCGGGCACCGAGGCGCGGTCACTCGCCGGTGCGGAGTCGGTCATCGCGGTCGTCCCTCCCCGTCGGGGTGGCCGGTTCCGGCCAACCGTGAACCTTCACCTCAGAAGAGAATGATGATCAGCGATGCCGTCCGGAACCATCGTCCCGTCCGGTGACGATCGCGCCTGATAGCTCGCTCCGGAGCTCCCGCGCGTTTCGCGGATCCCCGTCAGCCGTGCTGCGCGCGGCGCCGGGCGCGCGCGACGTACCACACGTTCCAGCCCATGAGCGCCACGATCGCCACGACGGCCAGCGCCTCGGTGGCGCCGACGGCGACGTCGATCGGCAGCAGGTAGACGAGCGGGATGCGCAGGACGGCCTCCGCCAGCAGGCCGCCGCCCCAGATCGCGGAGGAGAGCCGGTAGCCGCGACGGACCTCGGGCTTCGTGTCGTACTCGTGCTGGAGCTGCTGCGACCGGCCCGGGTTGAAGCTCTGCAGGGCGGTGAGGGTCAGCGGGCGCTTGCCCCGGGCTGCCGTCACCAGGAACACGGCGGCGACCCCGGCGGTGATCAGCGACGTGCGCAGCAGCATCGTGCGCGGGTCGCCGGTCGCGAACGCCAGCGCGAAGCCGATCCCGTAGACGAGCAGCATCACGGTGGCGAAGGCGTTCAGCTCCCGGCTGCGCACCGCGGACCACGCGATGCGGACGGCGGCAGCGGCGGAGGCCGCGAGCAGCGCCACCCAGTCGGATGCGCCGAGCAGGCGCAGCACGTAGTACGCGGCCACCGGCAGGCCGACGTCGAGCCCCAGGCCGCGGGCCAGTGCGAGGAGTCGCGGGGGGCTGGTGCGGTCGGTCGTGGTGGACGGGGTGGCGGTCATCGCGGGTCCTTCGTCGGCCGGTCGGTCGCACCACGATGGACCAGGCGGTATTGACATGTCAAATCAGACATGTCGACCTCTCCCGAACTCATGCCGTCGGCGAGCGCCGGGGGACCCGGGGCGAGGGTCGGCCTAAGGTGACATCCATGCTCGTGGCGCGGATGCAGCCGTTCACCTCGACCATCTTCGCCGAGATGTCGGCGCTCGCGGTGCGGACGGGAGCGATCAACCTCGGTCAGGGCTTCCCCGACACCGATGGACCGCCGTCGCTGCTCGCCGACGCCGCCGCGAACATCACCAGCGGGATCAACCAGTACCCGCCCGGTCCCGGCATCCCCGAGCTGCGGGCCGCCGTCGCCGAGCACCAGAAGCGGTTCTACGGGCTCGACGTCGATCCCGATCACGTGCTCGTCACGACCGGGGCCACCGAGGCGATCGCGTCGGCCGTGCTGGCGTTGTGCGAGCCCGGTGACGAGGTGGTGACGTTCCAGCCGTACTACGACTCGTACGCGGCGACGATCGCGCTGGCCGGCGCCGTGCTGAAGGCCGTGCCGCTGCGGCCGGCGCACCCGGGTGAGCCGTTCGCGTTCGACCCCGACGAGCTGCGCGCGGCGTTCTCGGCGCGGACCCGGTTGGTGCTGGTCAACACCCCGCACAACCCGACCGGCACCGTGTTCGACCGCGAGCAGCTGACGCTGATCGGACGGCTGGCCGCCGAGCACGAGGCGATCGTCGTCACCGACGAGGTCTACGAGCACATGGTCTACGACGGGCGCCCGCACGTGCCGATGGCGACCCTGCCGGACATGGCCGAGCGCACGCTGACGATCTCCTCGGTCGGCAAGACCTTCTCGGTGACCGGCTGGAAGGTCGGCTGGATCAGCGGCCCGCCGCAGCTGGTGGCAGCGGTGCGGGCGGTCAAGCAGTTCCTCACCTACGTCAGCGGCGCGCCGTTCCAGCCGGCCATCGCCTCAGCGCTCGCGCTGCCCGACTCGTTCTACGCCGAGCTCGCTGATGGCCTGCAGCGCAAGCGCGACCTGCTCTCCGGCGGGCTCGCGGCGGCCGGCTTCACCGTGTACCCGAGCACGGGCACGTACTTCGTCGTCACCGACGTCGCCCCGCTCGGCGTCGCCGACGGGGCCGAGCTGTGCTGGCGGCTGCCCGAGCTGATCGGGGTGGCGGCGGTGCCGGTGTCGGTGTTCTGCGCGGATCCCGATCTGGGGCGGACGCTGGTCCGGTTCGCGTTCTGCAAGCGCGACGAGGTGCTCACCGAGGCCGTGGAGCGGCTGGCGAACCTGAAGGCGGTGCTGTGAGGGCGTACGGATTCACCAGTGAGGGCGAGGCGTTCCTGGACCTGCCGGTGCCCGAGCCAGGGCCGGACGAGCTGCTGGTCCACGTGCGCGCGGCCGGGGTGAACCCCGGCGACTGGAAGGTGCGCGACGGCGCGTACGGCATCGAGCCCCCTGCGGTGCTCGGACGGGAGTGCGCCGGCACGGTCGTCGCGATCGGCGAGGACGTCACCGGGGCGGTGCGCGGGTTCGCCGAGGGCGATGAGGTGTTCGGCGGTACGCCCGGCAACGTCGGCGCCTGGGCGGAGTACGCGCGGGTCTCGGCGTCGTTCGCGGCGCTGCGGCCCGACGGCGTGCAGCCGGAGACGGTGGCCGTGCTGCCCGTCGCGGCCGGCACGGCGTACGACGCGCTGGAGCAGCTGGACCTGCCGGAGGGCGGCACGCTGCTGGTCAACGGTGCCGGTGGCGGCGTCGGGGTGGCGATGGTGCAGCTCGCCGTCGCCCGCGGCCTGCGCGTCGTGGGCACGGCGAGCCCCGGCAAGCACGAGCTGATCACCCGGTTCGGCGGCATCCCGGTCGCCTACGGCGAGGGGGTCGTCGAGCGGATCTGCGAAGTGGCCCCCGGTGGGGTCGACGCGGCGCTGGACACGGTCGGCGGGGATGCCCTGCGCACGATCGCTCCGCTGGTGCGCGACCGGTCCCGGCTGGCGTCGATCGCGGACCGGAACCTGGGGATCGAGCTGGGCGGGCGCGCGGTCGAGCGCAACCGCACCACGCCCGTGCTCACGGAGCTGGCCAAGCTCGTCGTGGCCGGGACGCTCGATCCGCACGTCACCGAGGTCTTCCCGTTCGAGCAGGCGCGGGAGGCGCTGGCCCTGGTCGAGTCGGGGCACGCGACCGGCAAGGTCGCGATCCGCATGCGCTGATCGCTCACGCGGGCTGCCGGCGGCGCAGCGCGGCGACGGCCAGCTGCACCGCGGCCGCCACGGCGACGCCGGCCAGGAACGCGAGCAGGCCGAGCGCGTCGACCAGCACGGCGACCGCGAAGCAGAACCCGGCGAAGCCGAACAGCCCCGACACCATCCCGCGCAGCACCGCCGTCGACGCCGGTGGTCCGCCCTGCGCCAGCGTGAAGGCCGCGATCACGCTGGCCGCGGTGGGGAAGGTGGCCAGCGCTCCGGTCCACAGCGGGCCGAGCAGCTCCGCCGCCGTGGTCAGGGTGATCACCAGCGCCGCGGTGGCCAGCGCCCGGGCCGGCAGGTCCCACGCGGGCGGCGGGGCCGCCGTGCCCGGCGCGGTCGCGGGCGGCATCAGCGCCAGCGCCAGGACGGTCCCGGAGAGCGCCGCGGCCAGGGCCGGCAGCGCCGGCACCGGCCGCAGCGCCACGACGAGATCGATCGCGAGCACGACCACCCAGCTCACGGTGAGCGCCCGGACCCAGCCGAGCCGGCCGAGCCGGGCGAACACCAGCCCGAACGCGGCCAGCGCCACCAGACCGAGCAGGGCTGCGACGGCGGCGGACCGCGTGAAGCCCGGTCCGCGCTCGACGTGCGTGACGAGCAGGACCGGGCCCGCGGTGATCGGGAACGCGACCAGCGCGCCGGTGACCGCCGGACCCCACCGCCGCCCCGCCAGCGTCGACGCCACCACCAGCGCGGGGGCGAGCACGAGCTTGAGCAGGACGACGGTCACCGCCGAGGAGTCTGCCACCGGCGCGGTGGCCGGGTGGGCGTCAGGCAGGCTGTCGCTGGCCCACCGACGGCTCGACGGGTGTGGGCCGGGACCGGCCCATCACCACGTAGAGCCCGCCGAACACGACGACCCCGAACACGGCCAGCGCCACCGCCAGCGGACCAGACCACGTTGCGTAGGCGCCGGTGAGCAGCAGGAGTGCCGGGATCCACCCGGTCACCCAGCCCTGGATGGCGCAGACCGCCCCGGTGTAGCGGCCGATCGCCTCGCGCTTGAGCCCCAGCAGCAGGAAGAACAGCAGCCACAGGAAGGCCCAGTACAGCCAGATCACGCCGAACGCGGGGTCGTTGAACCGGAAGAAGTTCAGCCCGGCGTAGACCAGCGCGGACAGGAACACGAACAGGCAGAAGTAGCCCAGCCCGGTCCCGTCGAGGTTCAGCGTGAGGTTCAGCGCGACGTAGAGGTAGGTGAACGCGAACATGTAGAGCGCGCCCGCCGACAGGATCGTGTCGGTGTCCCCGTTCGCGGTGAAGATGAGGTACGTCGGGGTCACCAGCTGCAGGCCACCGACGAAGAAGTTCATCGGCACGGCGGACCGCGCGTCCACCCAGCCCAGCAGCATCGCGCCGTTGATGAACAGCACGGCGCCCACGAAGAACAGTCCGACCGCACCCATGAGGTTCGCTCCTCTTCGCCGTGGTCAGGCCTTGGCGACCGGGACACCCTGGCCGGGATCGATCTTGTGCGGTCCCGTGGCGCTGGGCCGGACGTCGAAGTCGAAGATCGCGGTCGGGATGTAGACGGTCGAGCAGGAGTTCGGGATGTCCACGACGCCGGAGAGGCGGCCCTCGATCGGTGCGGCGCCGAGGATCATGTACGCCTGGATGTCGCTGTAGCCGAACTTCTGCAGGTAGTCGATGGCGTGCAGGCAGGCCCGCTGGTACGACAGGTGCGAGTCGAGGTAGCGCTGCTCGCCGTCGAGCGTCACGGAGGTGCCGGAGAACGCCAGCCACTGGTCGTAGCGCGGATCGACGTTGCCCGGCATGAAGATCGCGTTCTCGGAGACGCCGTAGGTCTCCATGCCGCCCTTGATCAGGTCGACGTGCAGGTCCATGAACCCGCCCATCTCGATGGCGCCGCAGAAGGTGATCTCGCCGTCGCCCTGGGAGAAGTGCAGGTCGCCCATCGACAGCTTCGCGCCCTCGACGAACACCGGGTAGAAGACGCGGCTGCCCTTGGTGAGGTTCTTGATGTCCTGGTTGCCGCCGTTCTCGCGAGGCGGAGCGGTGCGCGCGGCCTCGGCGGCGACTCGGTCGAACTCTTCGCCGCGCAGGTTGCCGAGGATGGCGCCGTCCGGGTTGGGCGGCAGCGCCAGCGGCGGCACCCGGTCCGGGTCGGTGGCGATCAGCGCGGCCTCGCGGGCGTTCCACGTGCGCAGCAGCTCGTGCGACGGCGCGGTGCCCATCAGGCCGGGGTGCACGATGCCGGTGAACGACACCCCGGGGATGTGCCGGGAGGTCGCGGTCTGGCCGCGGAAGTCCCAGATCACCTTGTAGGCGTCGGGGAACTGCTCGGTCAGGAAGCCGCCGCCGTTGCGGGTGGCGAACACGCCGGTGTAGCCCCAGCCCTGGCCGGCCAGCGGCCCGGAGTCCTCCTGCGGGATCGGGCCGACGTCGAGGATGTCGACGATGAGCAGGTCGCCGGGTTCGGCGCCCTGGACGGCGATCGGGCCGGAGAGCACGTGGACCTGGTTGAGCGGCGCGTTGAGGATGTCGTCGGCGGAGTCGTCGTTGTGGATCGCGCCGTCGAACCATTCGCGGCAGTGCACCCGGAAGACGTCGCCGGGTTTGACCTGGACGAGCGCCGGGATGTCGGGGTGCCACCGGTTGTGGCCCACGATCCGCTGCTCGGTGAACTTCTTCTGCGAGTCCAGCGGGAAGACGACTTCGGGCATGGCGGATCAGCACTCCTCACACAGATGGGCGGACGTACCGAGGGCCGGACGGGCAGACGCCGGTCCGGAACAGCAGGGGCCGCGCCGGTCAGGAGAGGGGACGGACGCGGTTCAGCGGGGAGGGATCAGGCAGGGATCAGGCAGGGACCGAGACGGAGCGGACGGGTCAGGGACGCGGCAGGCGCGCGGTGCGCGGATCGAGCTTCGGCGCGGGCCGACGCGCCTTCGTCGGCAGTGACGTGACGACCTCGGGCTCGGTGCGCGAGCGCTCGGCGCGGTCGAGCAGGGCCATGGCGCCCTTGTGGGCCAGCCCCAGCATCGGGCTGGTGTAGCGGCGCTGCGCGGGGGCGCCGCAGGCCGGGCAATCGATCACGGACGGGGCCGTGCCGATCGGGAGGCGCACGTCGACCGCGCCGTCCGCGGCGCAGCGGTAGCTGTAGGTGGCCATCGTGGGCACCCCCAAACCGATTCCTAGGAAATTGTTTCCCAGGAAACTAGCCAGGGGGTGCCCCGGTGTCAACGGGTCACAGCTCTTCGAGGACGTCCCAGTTCAGCCCGTCCGCGGCAGCGAGGAAGACGCGCTGGCGCAGGTGTCGGTCGCGCACCTCGACGGTCCCGCGCGGGCTCTCGTAGCTCAGCCCCTCCGAGACCGACATGAGCGACCGGACCGATGTCTCACCCGCGCGGCGCATCAGCGCCGTGAGCAGCCGCACGCCCTCGTAGCAGGACTCACCGAGGCTGTTGAGCACCGGCGCGTCCTCGCCGAAGCGGCGGAAGTAGGCCGCGGCGAAGTCCAGCCCCGCCTGGGTGGCCAGGTCCTCGAAGTAGCCCGCCGACGTCATCAGTCCGCGTGTGCAGTTCGCGCCCGAGGCGAGCAGCACGTTCTCGTCGATCAGCGAGCTGAACCGCAGCAGGTCCCGGTCCATCCCCGAGGCGGCGAACGCCCGGTTGAACTGCACCGCGTCCTCGCCGATCAACAGCATCAGGACGGCCTCGCAGCCGCTCGCCTCGACCCGGCGCAGCACCGCCGAGAAGTCGGTCGTGCCCAGCGGCACGTAGATCTCGTCGTGCACCGTGCCGCCGATCCGGCGCAGGTGGGCCCGTGCCACGGCGGCCGAGCGCCGCGGCCAGATGTAGTCGTCGCCCACGATCGTCCAGCGCCGGACGCCCGCCATGTCGGCGAACCAGTCCAGCGTCGGGGCGAGCTGCAGGTCGGGCGTCTCCCCGGTGAGGAACACCCCCGGCCGGCGCTCGCCCCCTTCGTACAGCGCCGTGTAGGCGTACGGGACCCGTCCGGCGATCGCCGGCGCGACCGCCTCGCGCACCGCGGAGATGTGCCATCCGGTGACGGCGTCGATCGCCCCCACCCGGATCAGCGCATCCACCTCGCGGGCCACCTCCGCGGGCTTCCTGCCCCCGTCCACCGGGAGCAGGCGAAGCTCACGACCGAGTACGCCGCCCTCCGCGTTGATCTCCTCGGCGGCCAGCTGGGCGCAGCTCTCGCAGGACGGCCCGAAGATCCCGGCCGGGCCCTGCAGAGGGACCACCAGCGCCATGGTCAGCACGTCGAGGTCCGGTCGCGGCGGCACGGTGAGTTCGTCTGGCGCCACCGTTGCGGCCATGGCCCGATACGCTAGCCAAAGCGTTCGTGTTCGTGCTGCTCCGATCGAGGGACTACCGAGTGGCTGCCAGTGGTGTCGACGACGACGAGACACTCCGATTGCTCTCGTCGGTGGAACGGACCCTCACCTCTCGGATCGACGACGCCCTACGGGCCCACGGTGCCGGGATCGACCAGTGGCGCATCCTCTCGCTGCTCGCCGATCGCGGCGGCCAGCCGATGAACGTCGTCGCCGAGCACGCGATGATGCTGGCGCCCAAGCTCAGCAAGCTCGTCGACAAGATGGTCGCGGACAACCTGATCCTGCGCCGTCCCGACCTGGAGGACCGTCGCCGTGTGCGCATCGCGGCCACCGAGCGCGGGAGGAAGGCCCTCGCGGAGTGGGACCGCGCGGTCGCTGCGGTGCAGGAGGACCTGCGTGCAGCGCTCGGTGAGGACGTCGAGAAGCTCACCGCGCTGCTGCGCCGGGCGCACGCCGGGCTGGCGCGCGGCGGTGTGCCGGTCGAGGACTGAGTCGGCTGGGTCAGGCCGTGGCGCGCCCGGGCGTCGGCTCGGACGTGGGTTGCGTGGCCGCGACGATCCGGTCCAGCGGCAGATCCAGCTCGACGGCCAGCGCGGCGACGGTGAAGAACGCCGGCGTGGGGATCCGTCCCGTCTCGATCTTGCGCAGCGTCTCGGGGGAGATGCCCGCGGCGAGCGCGACCTCGCCGATGCTGCGGGTGCCGCGGGCCTCGCGCAGGAGTCGGCCGAGCTTCTCCCCGCGTTCCCGGTCTGCCGGACTCAGGGGCACGCGCACCATGTCGTCATACTAATACCGGTATTGTTATCGGCATGTTCGCGCTGAAGACGCCGGGCGAGATCGATGCGATCGCTGCGGCCGGCGAGGTGGTCGGGGCCGTGCTGACGGCGATCGGCGAGCACGCCGCGCCGGGGGTGACGCCCGACGAGCTCGACATGCTGGCCGCAGAGCAGATCGCTGCGCACGGCGCCAAGGCGACGTTCCTGCACTACCACCCGCAGTTCGCACCCACCCCGTACCCGGCGGTGACCTGCATCAGCGTCAACGACGCCGTCGTGCACGGCATCCCGACCGCGGTCCCGCTCGAACCCGGCGACATCCTCTCGGTCGATCTCGCCGTGCACCTCGACGGCTGGTGCGCCGACGCGGCGTTCTCCATGATCGTCGGCGAGCCGCGCAGCCCGAAGGACCAGAAGCTGATCGACACCACCGAGGCGGCGCTGGCCGCGGGCATCGCCGCGGCCGTCCCCGGAGCGCGGATGGGTGACATCGGGCACGCCATCTCCTCGGTCGCGCGCAGCGCCCGGTTCGGCATGCTGCGCGACCACGGCGGGCACGGCGTCGGTCGCGCCATGCACGAGGCTCCGCACGTGCCGAACGAGGGCAAGCGGCGCCGCGGCCTGGTGCTGCAGCCCGGGCTCGTCATCGCGATCGAGCCGATGCTGCAGGCCGGCGGCCACGACACCTACCGCCACGACCCCGACGGCTGGACCCTGCGGACCAAGGACGGCAGCCGGGCGGCCCACGCCGAGCACACGATCGCCGTCACCGAGGACGGGCCGCGCATCCTGACGGCGAGCCGCCCGCCGCACTGACCGCCCGCCGC
>Ga0065720_1003058_pt1 | contig 26636 bp, 18 predicted proteins | sample Thericmetagenome_FD_59107 | JGI IMG/M metagenome (GOLD analysis project Ga0065720, IMG submission 59107) | Thermophilic microbial communities from the Joint Bioenergy Institute, California, USA of rice/straw/compost enrichment - eDNA_2 v2... | ecosystem: Engineered > Solid waste > Grass >... | reverse complement strand
TAGTATGTTACATCACATATCAAATAAATTACATTAAGAACTTCAGGCCAAGGTGCTGCCAAATTCTTTACCCACTCAAATGCACCATAAGTACCATCCTTAGCATCAAAATTACCTTCATAAATTAAGCAAGGAATTCTGGTCAAAATATAGTTGATATACACATAACTGTTGTTCAGTGATTGAGCTTGTAAAGCTATAGCTGACTGCTCGCCAAAATCGTCATATAACAATCCCTTCTTTTTGGAGCCCTGGACATTCAGAGCTTTATACACATCTGGATTATTCAAATAATCAGCATTATGAGCACCAAACTCAGCAGTCTCATTCACGGTGTTTCCAAAAGCAATGGGATCTATGTCGGACACATCAGCAATAAATTCTGGAATTTGACTACAGGCTTCCACAGAATCTAACGATCCGAGGCCCTTTACAGCAGCAGAGTTTTCACAGAGTACTGCAAGGGTCTTAACAACTGGAATTTGATAGGGAGCGACTAGGGAAGCCGCAATAGCTTGTCCAATTTCAGAGACTCTTTGAGAAAGGCCATCAACATAGCCATCTCCAAGCATTATACCCTGTAGATTGATGGGAGAATCTTGTGACTTATTGGCATTTATGAGGTCATTATTTTTTAAAATCCAATATGCGAGAGCAGGAACATATCTTCCAGCGAAACTCTCACCTGTAACATACCATTTTTTCTCCAAAGTTTCTGGGTGAATCTTTACAAAGAATTGAATAGCTTTCCAAAGATCAGCAGAGACCTAGAACTTTAGAATAATAAACTTAGAATTACATCATCTAAATTTGTTGGATATTTCTCTGTAGCAGTATAACTGTACCCAGTTCCCACAGGATTATCAATGAAAATGATGTCATAAAAATAAGACCATGACATTCCTCCATCTTTGTCATTATAATCAAGTGAATATCCTCCTTCCTCATTTGGAATCACAGAAAATGGTCCAAGATACTCGGTTAACATGCCCCAAAGACTTGAAGATCCGGGACCACCTTGAAGCCAAATCAAAAGAGGTGCGTCCTTGTTGCCTTGTTGGTTTGGGAAATACCAATAGAACAAAGCGCTGTTATTATCATTATCAAGAGGAGCAAATCCTGAATAAGAACAAGGCTGGACAGTACCTGTGAAGTTTGGAAGATTTCCAACTAAGTCAGCAGTCTGAAGGCAGCCATCCTGCAGGCGGGAATTTGTCTGGGTGCAGAGAAATACGGACAACACAAAAATGAGTATTAGTCTCATCAATAATTTTTATTAACTCTTTTGCATAATTCAAGTACCAAGAAAGATATATGGATACAATAGATGATGAAATGGATGATTTGTTGATGTTACATATTTTTCCAAGGTTTGGGAAGACTCCGAACTGACAGTAGAGTGTAATATTATTCTAGCAAAGAATTTGTATTATCTATGGGACTTGCCTAAATTAAAATATATTGAAGAAACTAAAACCTGAAATAAACCCACAAATGCAAACCTTTAATAGATTTTTCTTCAGAAGTCTATACAAGCTGCCTTGCTTTAACTTCGGGACCGGCCCAGCTAGACTAAATCACATCACATACAAATCTACCAATCCTGATGCAAAATTGAATTTAGTTATTCTTCATGGACTTTTTGGAGCTGCTCAAAATTTCAGAAGCATAGTCAATAATACTAAAATTTCTCAATATGCAAACTGTTACCTTCTCGATTTGAGAAATCATGGTGCTTCTGAGCATAGAGACACTATGACTTCTGCAGAGATGGCTGAGGATGTCTACTACTGGATCAAGCAGCATAAAGTAGATTCTAAGGATCTTGTTATCATGGGACATAGTATGGGGGCTCGTGTAACTATGGCTTTTGCAACTATTTATCCTGATGTGCCCAAAGGTGTCATCATAGTTGACTTTGCTCCATACAACTATACAAATGACCCCAGATTTCACACTATCAAGAGTAATAAAGAGATGATCGAGAAATTGGCTGCATTAAAACTTGAAGGAGAATGGAACGATATTAAAAAGGCAATTAGTGAAGTAGCAGTGAATAAAGATGCTGCAGGGCTTATCCTGATGAACGTTGTTAATGTGGGTAATGGAAAGTATAAGTGGAAGCCTAATATAAAAGCTATTGCAAACAGATACTCAGATATAACAGGAACAGAGTGGGAAGGAACTCAGAAGTATGCTGGACCTAGAAGGGTTATATGTGGAGAAAAGTCAGATTATATTACTATGGATATTCTGCCAAGCTTTAACAAGGTGTTTGAAGATTTTGATGTCCATAGAGACCTAGTTTTTGTTAAGGAAGCTGGACATTGGGTTCATTTCCAGAAACCAAGAGATTTTATTGACCAAGTTGCAGATTTTCTCGAGAAGCTATCCAAGTAAGTTTTTGAATGTATTGCATCTTTCCTATGTCAATATCCTTGTTGATAACAAAGTGTGAGAATTACAATATATCTTTATATACATTTTATCACAAGTTTGGAGTAAGATTCTAGGTGAAGAGATTTAGTTTAATATCTTATATGCATTGTGGATTCCGATCAAGCTTAATCCGAAGTAAAAACCAGAATAAGAGTTATAAGTTACTAGAAATAGGATTCGAATTAAATATATTTAATCCATGCTAATCACGGGAATGCAGGCTTTAAGAAAAGGACTCAGCAAGAACCTAAACCATCAGTCCCAGTTCTTCTTTGCAGCAAAGCCAGCAAAACTCAACTATGTTGTAAGTCAGTCAACTAACCCTGACTCAAAATTGAACCTTATTGTACTTCATGGATTGCTTGGCTCACACGCCAACTTCAAGAACATCTGCAAGAATGACAAAATAGCAAAATATGCTACCTCTTACCTTGTTGATTTAAGAAATCATGGAGATTCAGAGCACAAAGAGACTATGACCGATGCTGAAATGGCCGAAGATGTAATTACTCTCATAAAAGAGAAAAACCTGGACTCGAAGGGAACTGTGATCATGGGACATAGTATGGGCGCCCGTGTAGCTATGTCTCTTGCCCAACTCTACCCACAACTTCCGACAGGTGTAATAATAGTTGACTATGCTCCCTATAATTACTATTCTGACCCAAGGTTCCAAGTTGTCAAGCGAACCAAAGAAATGATCGGCAAGATGACTCAACTAACCCTGGGAGCTGATATCAATGAAATTAAGAAAAATATCTCTCAAATTGCCACCAGCAAGGATGTCGCTGGACTTTTGCTAACAAATATTGCTCCTGATGGACATGGAGGATTCAAGTGGAAAGTTAATCTGCGAGCCATCCTCAAGAGATATGACGAACTGATGGGATGCAACTGGGAAGATAGCAAGAAATATTCAGGGCCTGTAAGAGTCATATGTGGAGAAAAATCTGAGTACATGACAATGGACATTTTACACACATTTAATCAAGTCTTTACCAATTTTAACGCTAACAAAGACCTTATCCTAATTAAGGATGCTGGACATTGGGTCCATTTTAACAAACCATATGATTTCATTGACAATGTTTCTTCATTTCTTCAGGAATTGTCTAAATAATAACTTGTTCATAATCTCTTCTTCATATACATAATAAATTCCTATTTAATCGTAATGCACAAAATATCTTTATCGGTGTATAAAATTCAGTGTGCCTTTTCTCTCATAAATATCTCCAAAGAGAAATATAAAGGCAGAACCACATCTGTTTTGGGATCAACCTTATATATTTTTGTTAACGAGATCTTATTGTGTTTTCAACTATACAAATCGAGTTTATTCATAGACCCAAAAACATTTCTATTAAAAGAATACTCAGCCATTATCATTATCATCATACTGTCCAATACTGAATTACATGATTGTTTTTTACTCGAAGAAGAGGAGGGATAGACTATTCATGTACACTTGAAAACTTTCTTTTCGAAATAATTCCAAAATTAAAACTTACAATCAGAAATTAGACTTGGGATGTTTTCAATTGAAAATACAACATAAGAATGAGCAATTGTTAAGTAAGAGATTTGATTCTCCGTGGGATATATTTAAAATAAGGACAACAAACTAACAATAATTTATGCACATTCGAGCTCAGTGATGCCAATGTTGTAAAAAGGCTCTCATCAGTTCATGATTTATTGGGAATTCTATCACATTTGTTCCTTTCGTCTGTGCATAGCAAAAGGGACAGACTATATAATTTTTTTGCAATGCCAGGACCTTTGACATGCAGTCTGAACATATTGTATGCCCACATTCTTTCAATATTCTTGGAGCTCTCTCATTAGAGTCGTATTGATAATTACAAATATTGCAATTCATCTTATTTAAAAAAAACCTGTGTGATTATTAAATCAGATTCTAGGGGGACTATCTATGTCAGATGATATCACACTCGACTGAACAAGCTCCCCAAATAGTCGTTTTTTTCAAAAATTCTTATTTGATTAGGGGACTGAGGTCTCTGTTCATTATAGGCTTGATCTTAAGTCTCAACAGGAAAATATACGTAGAGATGTATTTTAGGGGATGGGATAATTTCCTTAAAACCAAGTTTCAGTGATTGTAAAGTTTGATGACGATTGTCTAAACCGTATCTTTTATGATAAAGTTTGTTTGATAAGTGAACTGCTGCTTATTCGATAAGAATCTCTGAGGCAATTTAAATTCGAAAATGAAATTGACTGGAATTAAGAAAAATCCTGAAGTTGATTTTCTAGGTTCAGCCACATGTAGTTGGTGAAATGACATAGTTTTTGATAGAATTGATAGATTTCTACAATCAATTTTGCTGATTCAGAACCGCTTGATACATGGGAGGAGTCATCAACTCTTAACTTAGTACATAAGGACAGTTTTGAATAAAATTTATGATTAAAAACACTTGAGGAGATGAATGCACAAGAGTATGAAGATGAGGATGTATATCTCTTTGGGCTGATCGTTTCCATTCTTTCGTTGCTAGGATGTCTCTTCATGATGCTTTCATATTGGTTTGTCTACGAATTACGTCGTTTACCCGCTTACAAGCTGATTTTCAATTTAGCATTAGCAGATTTCCTCTTGACCCTCAATGGATTATTCACAATCCAGTTTCCTTCACCTACTCTGAACGACAACTTCTGCTACATATGGGGCATTTATAGACAATATGCAATGATAGCTTCCTTCTGTTGGCCATTTTTGTTTGGGCACGTCTTATTTGCATTCTATCATGGAAGATTCAGAAGCAGTAGAGATATACATAATAGATTCTACTTAATAACATTATTCGGCTGGGGGCTGCCAATCCTGTTTACTATTATTCCTATTTTCTTCGATGCTTATGGAGATGCTCATTTTTATTGCTGGCTTGATGAGGAAAAATTCCTGAGAGATCCCGATGTCTGGGTATATCTTGTGTTTGGTTGCTTTTATATACCTATCTTTTTACTTGGCCTGATTGTTAGCTTCTACTACTTTAAAATTATTGTTTCTGTTTGCAGGACTAGGAAAGAGGAGAGGCCTCCCTTACTTGAGCTGCTTTTCTATCCTGGTCTCTTCTTAATTAGAGTCGCCCTAACTGCAGTGGATAGATTTTGGGATCTAAATAACACCAGAGACATTTATTGGATGTTTACGTCGCATCTGATTCTTGGACAGGCTCAAGGTTTCTTGAATTTTGTTGCATATGGAATGAGTGAGAGAGTCAGAAATGCGATAAAGAAGAGCTGGCAAGGAGAATCTGGCACTAGTAGTACCAGAACTAACTCAGGGGGGTTGAATATTTCATTACAGGAAATAACTATTTTGCCTAGTGGAAGAACTCCGAGCACAAATTCATCTTTTATATTCCCATCACAAAGACATTCATATTGATGAACTTCTACTCTTAGATTGTATAAATATAAAACGGTAATTACATTGTTATTTTTCCTATTATCTTGTTCATACCAGAGATATTAATTTACTTTGAGTATTGCAAGACCTCACCGAATCTGTCGGTATCTGACTGTAACAAATTTCGCTCTAATTCCCTTTCTTAGGTGTCTCTAAGCACCTAAGTCATTTACAGTCCCCTAAGCTGGACTATGAAAAGAAGTAAGATTTAAGAGCTAAATGAAATATGGAAGTAAACATAAATGCCTAGTTATGTTTCGCATACAATATTGAATACTGTCAGAAGAATAAGAATCTAATAATCCTAGAAAATCGGTTTACTTAGGCCTCAACAAATGAGTAATCACCAGAGGTTTCCCAGGAACTAATGTCATCATTTTGGTTGTGCTGGGTAATCCTATCAAGAACTTCCTTCTTTCCTAAGTGAGCAGGGTCTTTCTCTTCTTCCTTCTGTAGCTTAATATCATCAGAATCATCAGTAACGGATGATAAAACATCTTCTTTTCTGTCATAGGGGTCCTTATCATGACCAATAATATTCTCTAAGTAGGCTTCCTTTCCTTTAAGTTCCTTTTCAGGCAATTTAACGTGACGCTTGTGGTGGAGCATTGACTTCAACTTGTCGATCTTCTGGTCCAAGATTGAAAAGTCCAAACCGAGTTCCTCAAGTCTGTTCATAAGGGTACTGCCAAATGGAACTTCTTCCCAACCTTCTTGTAGGTTTTTCAAGAAATCCTTAAGTTCCCTCTTTTGTTCATCAGTTTTAGCCAAATCAATGGCCTCATCAAGCTTGGAGGAGATTATTTGATTAATATCTGTGAAATCTTGGCTTTCCGTAATAATTCCATGGCTCACAAGTCGTCCTAGAACATCATCCTTCTTTCCGAAGAGCCATTGAAGGTTCTCTTTCTTTTGGGTTAAGAAATCTTTAAGTCCAAACATTTTTTCACCGCCTGGGATCTTCCTCTTGACCTTCTCTGACATTTCATCGAAGCCCAATTTCTCGGTAATTTCTTCTTTCTTGTCCTTAAGATAGTCTATTCCTTCCCCAACCTTATCTTTGATACCTCCAAGAGTTGCACTTTCTAATAATTCATCCTTCTTGTCCTTGACAAATTCAACACCTTCTTCCATTTTGCCCTTGATTCCTTCCATAGAAACATTCTCCAACAATTCATCTTTCTTTTCCTTGACAGCCTCGACACCTTTTTCGACTGCTTTCTTCACTCCGACAAAAGGAATCGCTCCTTCAAGGATATCTTTCTTGTGTTCTTTGATGAATTCAACACTCTCCTTGAAGGTATCTTTTATTGAGGCATTCTTAAGAAGGTCATCTTTCTTATCTTTCAATGAGTCGACAGTATCTCTAATTCTTTCTTTAATTGTAGGCTTTTCTCCGCCCTCCTCAGGGGAGCCTACATCAATAACGTCTTTCATTTCAAAGACTCGGTCTCCAAGAATGTTGTCCTTGACTTCCTTGATCTTTTCTTTAAGTTCCTCTTTTCCTTCATCAATTGACTCACTAATATGGTCCTTTGCCTTGTAGAGATCATAAGGACGGATCTTCTCCTCAACAGTCTCTCTCTTTTCGTGAACAAACTCTTTGGCCTTGTCGACAATATCATCTTTAGTTTCAATAATTAGGTCCTTGGTATCACCTAACTTGTCCTTGACGAATTCTTTTCCTTCTTCGAATTTATCCTTCAAGCCTTCCTTTTTCTCCTTAAGGGATTCAAAGCGATCTTCTAAGCCTTCGTAGAGATCTTCCTTCTTTTCCTTAATGTAATCTTTGGCACCTTCCAATTTGTCTTCAATCTTGTCCTTGGCAGCTTCTCCGACAGTAATCACATCCTCAACAATATCTTCTTTCTTCTCTTTGATATAATCAATCCCTTCGACTAATTTATCTTTGGCACTAGCCCACTTATCTTTGACATAATCTTTTCCTTCTTCTAGTGTATCTTCAAGACCTTCCTTTCTTTTCTTCCAGCTTCTCTTGCTATCTCTGTAGGTATCCTTAATATCTTCCTTCTTATCCTGAAGATAATCCTTAGTGGAGCCAATTATATCCTCCTTCTTACCTTTTAAGTTGCCCATTCCATCATCCAATGATTCAGAAATATCCTCTTTCATATCCTTCACATAATCTATTCCTTCGACTAATTTGGCCCTGGCACTATCCATCTTGTACTTGAGATAGTCTTTTCCTTCTCCCCATGTATCTTTAATGTCTTCTTTCTTTTCCTTAATGTAATCTTTGGCACCTTCAAATTTGTCCTCAATCTTTTCTCCTACCTTAATGTCTCTAGCAGACTCTAAAGTCTCATCAATTTTGCCTTTGATGTATTCTTTTCCTTGCTCAAACTTCTCTTCGGCTCTGCCCTTCAAATCCTTAAGATCAGGAGTTTCAATATCACCGATATAGTCCTTAACTTTCTCCTTCTTTTCTTTCAAGTAGTCGACTCCCTCTTGAGCTTTTTCCTTAATTTTCTCGCCAAGATCGGGTTCTTCAGGGATGTGTCTTTTCTTAAGGCCGATTTTTTCCATCCCTGCTGATACAGAGTCAGCAAATGAGCTAGCTTTTCGACTTACATAATCCTTTCCTTGCTGAAGTTTTTCACCCATGGAAGGCATTTCAGGCATCTTATCGCCCATATGGCTAAATGTATCCTTCAAGGCGTCCTTCCCATGGCCTAGTTTTTCTCCTAGCTTTGAAATTCCTTCAGAAACAGAATCACTAATGGAGTCCTTAGTGGCAGAAAGCTTTTCTCCGAGGCTGGACAAGGCTTCTGAAAGTCTGTCGGTAATTTTGACTTCTTGATAGGTCTCGCCAGCTGGAGTCTTTTGTAAATCTTCCGGTAATACCTGATTTAGTTCATCAATATCCTGTTTGTCGTTGCGAGTGACAGGCTTAGATCTTGGCATCGCATTCTTAATAGCTTCTTTTCCAGAGTCGATAGCTTCTCCAACTGAGTCTAGGCCTTTTCCAATCTTGTCCTTTACATTTTTGAAGGCGTCCTTAACTTTTCCAGTAAAAGTATCGCGATGGTGAATATCGATCTGTTCAGGATAGAGGAGATCATCAGGATTCATCTTCTTCAATTCTTCAGGGGTCATAGGACCTTCATCTGGTCTGCTGATATCTTCGTCCTCAGATCCAGAAGAGCTACTCTTGCTCTTGAGAAGATCTCTTGTGCCTTCCCATTTCTTTTCGAAGTACTTCACGGCCTCATCAAGGTTCTCTTGTACGAATTTCTTCATACTTTCAACTCCATGGGAGAACTTATCTGCGGTACCTGCCTCTTTATTTTCATCCTTTTTGGTTTCAAGTTTCGAGTCTGATAGGCCCCAGGAGAAGCCTAAGACTAGAAGACTACAAATAATAATGATAACCCAGAAACGATTTTTTCTGGGTGAAAAGAGTTGTTTAAAAGGGTTCATTTTTTTTTCTGGTAACAGAATTTTTATATAGGATGTGTGGAAACTTCGTATTTATATTGCTCAGATCAGCTGATTCTATATCTTTAGAGGTTGAATATATTAATTTAATGCCCTGAAATACTCGGTAAGGCTAATCAACGAGAATAAAATGGTCTAAAAATATGCTACAAAGGGAGTTTTAAGGATTTTGTTGGAACTTTAAATTCAGAGGCTCTAAATCCTAAACTAGGCTATCCTGGTATGTAGACAGGTTCATCCACTTGAATAATTCCAATAACTGAATTTTCTGAATAAGAATAGAATTTTCTAAATGGGATTCTATAATTTTTCTAGAGATTTTCCTTCCTTAAAAAAGAACATTACTAAGGTCTGTCTTGCTTACACTCACAATTGGAGTTCTCAAGCTTTCCTCTTGTTGGACAGCTTGTAAGCTAAAATATTTGAGGGAGAAAATTTTGCAACACAAAAAGTATCCTTTCAGTAGGAGAGTAATTTTCTTGGGAGGTTCTCACTCAGTAGTGGCTCAGAACTGCTCAAGTCAGTCCCTATAACTTGTTAAGTAGATACAATTACCAAATTAGTGATTTACTACGAAGGGATTTTAATCATAATATAGAGTATTAACCAAAATGAATGAAAGTAATGAGCCACCAATGATTCCAAAGAAATTGAACAAGTTCAGCAGATTCAAGCTGATCTCTTTCTCACTTTGAGAAATTTCCCTATGTTCTAATATCATATATACAACGTTGCAATAGACCATTCCGCCCATCAGTCCAACCCATAGCATCATAATGAGCATGCTGAAGAAGTTGACTCCTCTCTCGTAGGCAAAATAGCCCCATATGATTGAGTTTATAAACTGTATAATAGTCAAAATTTCAACCTTCTGTATCTTGAAGCACATCAAAGAGCTTCTGGCAAAAACAACCCCAAATTGATAGAATAAAGTTAAGAGTATGTAGGCCTAAAAGTTCACAATAATCTCTTTGGAAGTACTTGATGTTCTGCTGGATCGTCTGAATATAAATACTTTTGTGTTGACTTATCAGCAAAGCCGACAATATTTAAAGATTCAAACAAAAACACCTAAAAGCATTATTCTAGTTAACTCAAAAATACTAAGCCGAGATTAGTGACCCAGTACCCGACTTTAGGCCACACTTTTTTTAAGTTTTTGGCTGTAAGCTCATCATTAATGATGGCATCAACCTCTTCTTTATCAGGGAGGACTTGATTTATCTCTTCAGGTCTCTCATGGAGTTCTGATTTTTCTTCCTCTATAATGGTGCTGAGTCTTCTATTTTCCAAAAAGGCAAAGGCCATCCAATAAATCAAATTAGTAGGAATTATGAACAAGAATATCTATCACTTATCAAATATCCTGTCTTCCTTACCAAATGATCTCTAACTTGAAAATGGCGCAACAACAAGTTAATAGTTGTTCCAAAAAGCCCAGCAGCACCTGTACCAGCACTCCAACCATTTACAACATTTTGATCAAAACCCTTGAGATAACCTAACAAGTAAAAAAAAGGGCAAAACTGATCTAACCAAGCATAGTCAACTCTCCAACTGTGAATGCCACACCCATAATCAGGGCTCCCAAGATTGCGATGCTAAATCCTGTTATCGTGGTCATCATATTGCTTATGGCAAGGACGATATAAGCAGTTGTTGACAAAAATAAAGCTCTTTTTATTTTGGTGGAATGCTTGATTTTCAAGAGATATCTTGAATTCAACAATGTGAGCAAAACATTTATATTAGCAAGAAGACTATTACTATCATTCTCTACAAGGGCGAAATTTTACAAGGTGAAAATGGCCATAAATCTCTCTTGGTTGAATCTGGCTGCTATGGCTTGTGCAGATGTTAGGACTACAACGTACCCAGTGTTGTTTAAACAACCGATTACCAAAAATGCAAAAGATTCTAAGGTTCCACTTTTGGAAATCTAAAAATAATGACTTAAAATAGGTTATTTACAGTCCTGGCTTCTTTATCAACCAAAGGAGGTATCTCATGATCTTCTGCTTTCTCAGAGTCTTCTTGAAGTTCAAATCTCCTTGACATAGATTGAAATTAAAGTTTATTTAAGAGTAATCGGGTTATTTTTTTAAAAGAATTAAACTGCATCAATTGGAATTTTCGAAATTCACCTCCGAGATCTTGAAGCTTATCAACTTCTCCTTGGCCTTGTTGGAATAATAAACCGGGTTTCTGCCTCTTCAAGCTCATATACTATAATATTCTCAAGAGATTCAACTGATGGGATAAGTAATTACAAGGGAAAGTGGCAATCTTTCTTTACGAACTAGCCTAGAAAGAATTTTTATTAATTATTATTCTGAGTTCTTGTTCTATATTAGACGAATTCAGTGAATACGAGATGGTTTTATCACATTATATACATATGTCTGTACAATTGTTCATTTACTTCTTGCTCAAAAGCTCGATTTGGTCTCCATGTTTATCTTCCTTTCTGAACCAAATAAAGAATTGAGAAACAGTTCTGATTTGGGAAGCATATTCAGGTCTCTTAGCGAGCATTCTCTTCTCCATAGAAGGAATAGAGTAAAGGGCAAAGAGAAGGTACATAGCAACAGCACCAACTCCAGTCCACCAGAGGTCAAGATCAACTCCCAAGGCAGCGAAGTACAATCCCCACCAGAAGGTGACTTCTCCGAAATAGTTGGGGTGTCTAGAGTATCTCCAAAGACCTTCATTGATGATTCCAGTCTTTCTCTTGATTCTGTAAGGATAGAGTTGCTCATCAGCAACAGCTTCAATAATGGTGGCAGCAACTGACACGAAGAGACCGAAGTAGTAAAGGGGTTCATTCTCAATTTCAACAGCAGTAAGACAGTAATAGAGAGGGATAAGGGCACTGTAGACTAGGACAGTGGGGAAATAGTGGAAGCATAAGAGACTGAATATCCAATACAAAACTGGATTCTTAATTTTGTGTCTCCAGGCAGCAATTCTGAAGTCTTCGTATTCCAAACCAGGCCAAAACCTAACGTACAAGAAAATATGTCTTGCACAGAAGAAAAGGGCTGTTGAAAGGGCAGCAATACACTGGAAGGAGTCATTTTGTTCATTAAGATCCCACCAGTACCAGATAATTATGGGAGGAACCAAACCCCAATAAGGGTCATAAATACTGCTGTTGCTAAGAAAGACACCAAAAAGGAAAATAACAAAGGTTCCGGCCAAATCAGAGTAGAAACCAATCCAAAGAGGATCTTCTTCGACATTTTGGAAATAATTAAGTCCATAGTAGATTACTCCGAAGCAAAGGGCGTATGCCACGATCATGATGGAAGCTCCAAGCCAATAAGGAACCTTAGGAGAAGCTGATTGGGCTTCAACAGCATTCACTTCAAGATCTGGGTCTCGTGTCAATGGAACGTCGACTTTGGTTGACATTAAAATAATTCAAACTTTAATTTGACTCCTAACGAAAACTCAGTTTAAATATTGGTGGCACTTGCTAGACTCTGACAAAGAGATGGCACTAAGTGCTTCTCTGAACAAAAGGAGAATGGAAAACATTAAATCTCTTAATTACACACAATACTATTGAGAACTTCAAAACATACATAGCTCAACAAGAATTCAAATGTTTTCTGATTATATATAAACACTCCCTAAATATTCATTTCCAGGTCCTATATTCCATATATAAACAATAAAACATTTCTTGATCGCTTAATCCATCACTTTACTCAAGGCGAATGCCAAAAGTGACCAAATCCTCATTCCCAAATCCAAATCTGTCATCAAAGCAATCCCTGAAACTTCTTGTTAATAACCATTCTAAGATCCAGGAGTCATAATAAATAGTCTTTTATTGTCAGTTCATCAGTTAATGTAAAAAAGAAATATATGACAGAATTGGGCTCGCACAATTAAATACCTGTTTTCAAAAAGGTCTCAATGACCATAATTCTAGTTAGTATCAAACAAAGAAAGGTTCTCTTCTTATAGAGCTTTTTACTGAAACTCAGATATTTAAAAATGTTTGAAATGTGAATATTGTAAAATTTTCCAGGAAGTTTTAAAGGAAAGTATAGAGAGTTTTAGATTACAATTCCTGAAAAGCCGATATAGTAAGGGGCAGTTGATGATCATAAACAAGATATAATAGTTGGCTTCATTTAAGACCCATAGGAGAAGAGAAATTAGGTATTAAATCATATTTTAATGCCTTCATTAACGAAATTTCAAGAGTTTCAGCATTGATCCTTCAATATGTAGTGGATCATTCTTATGTTCTTTATCATCGAAATCAAAAAACTTATTTTCAAAAGCTTTGAACTCTAGAAGGGTACTGAAATAATGTAAATTACTAATTCTACACTCATTTATTAAATTAGTTAACTTATAGCGTTTGATATCTTGACTAGATTACGAAATGCAATGCCCTGAAAAATAGATTCATTTAGTAAGCAAGTAAATATGTATTTCTACAATGAACACAAACTAATCTTTACAAATCAGTTGAAGGGATGCTAAAAATTGTTATTTCCCTCAAAACTTTATAGGTAGTTTTCAACAAAATCTGATCCTTCACGTCTCACTACACTCCCAGGCATGTATTCAGTGTTTATCTTGGTTTCAGCCTCATGGGCTTCAGGAATTTCTCGGCGATTATAGATTATGGTAGGGCCAGATTTCTCATCATTATGCTTAAGATTCTGCCTGATCTTTTCCCAAAGATGAGTCAGGCCACTGTAAAGATTGTTGGTCTTGCCACGAGTGTTTTCCCTTGAGTCAGTTTGGTCATCGCTTATCAAAGAGATCGAAGCGCGATCTTCTTGCATTTTATATCTAATTGCAAACACTGAAGTGGTGGAAATGAGGCTCCAGATGACAAGGATGAGGAGTATTGAACGAAAAGAAACTCTTCTTTCTAGGCTAGGCATTGAAAATTTTGCTTGAAAATTTTATTGAGAGTTAATGATTGAACCTGTTCTAAAATAGAATAACAAGTTATTCAAAAGAAGTCCCAATAAAATAGAATATTCTCTTCTCATCTGTGTTATTTTGCATCTATTCTCTTCACCCATCAATTTATCTCCTCCGTCATCAAGATAGATAAGGTAAAAATACTATAATATAATGATTTATTCCATCACATTCTTTGTTCTTTATCAGTTGCCCTTACAGAAACCCATTACTGCATATGAACTAGCTTTACCGCAACTTTACTCAAAATAAACGTTTAAGTACGCTCAAGTCAACAACACCCTTATTTAATTCACTTAAGTGTAAAACTTAATCAAATTATTACCATTTAATTCAGAGTATTCTAAGAATTTTCTAAAGTTGATCATTCAATAAAATTACAGCTGTCAATACAAGGCGTTCCCACATTGAGGATACTGCTGCAACCTGGCTTATTTGCTACGTTTTTCTTGAGATAAGATAAGGGATTACTGATCCGAAAAAACCAGCAACTTGTTTTTCAATATAGAATTCGAGTTAGAACTTTCTAAGTTGAGACAGCCATCTAATGATTCAAAATTCTTTTAGACAGTTGCGAAATTCTTTTTCGCTTTCTATTAAATATATATTCGTCCTCCAAGGATCCAATAATAAAATAACAACAAAATACACTATTGTGATGAGAACCCAAAGACTTATCATTTTCATTGGATTATTCTGCTTCCTCTACTTCATTAGTGTTAGAGGAACAGTGCAGGAAGCTTCCCACAGAATGTCAGAAAAAGTTGAAGAAGGTGTTGACCGTCTCAAGGAGTCCTATCATGAGGCCAGAGACAGAGCCTCTGAAGCTGTGGAGAGAGGCCATGATAGACTCAAGGAAAAGCTCCATCAAGGGCAACATAAAGCCGGTGAAGCTATGACCAACACTAAGGAATATGTTGGGGAGAAGGTCGAGTATGTAGGAGACAAATTTGAGGAGCTTGGAGACAAGGCTGATGAAATGAGGCACCGCGCTTCAAGAAAAATTCACCATGGAGCTGAGTATGTGGGTGATAAGTATGAAGACATTAAGGACAAGGTTGGAGATGCTGTTTATGACTCAGAGATGTATATAAGAGACAAAGTAGACTCTGCTAAAGAGGGCATCAAAGACAAATATGAAGACACAAAGGACTTTATCCATGAAGGAAAAGAGAAGATTACTGATACCTTCCGTAAAGTAGGAGACAAGGTAGGAGATATCAAGGAGGGCTTTAAAGACAAGATTGAAGATTTCAAGGATACTCTCCATGAGGGCAAAGAGAAGATTAAGCGTGGAGCTGAATACATCGGAGACAAGATTGAAGACAAGTACTACGACGTAAAGGAGGGAATTCGTGACAAGATTGGTGACGTTAAAGATACACTTCACGAAGGAAAGGAGAAGATTAAACGTGGAGCCGAATACGTTGGAGACAAAATTGAGGACAAATACTACGATGTAAAGGACACTCTTCATGAAGGAAAGGAGAAAGTTAAGGAAGGATTCCATAAAGTTGGAGATAAAGTTGAGGATGTCTACTACGAAACCAAGGAAGGAATCCATGATAAGTTGCACGAAGCCAAGGATACCCTCCATGAAGGCAAAGAAAAGATTAAACATGGAGCTCACCATCTTGGAGACAAGATCGAGGACAAATATTATGACGTGAAAGAGGGAATCCGTGACAAATATGAAGGCACAAGAGAATCTCTCCACGAAGGAAAGGAAAAAATTAAAGAAGGCGTTCATAGAATCGGCGACAAGATTGAAGACAAATATTATGATTTGAAAGGAGAAGCCAGAGAGAAAATGGGAGATGTGAAAGATACCTACTATGAAGGAAAGGATACAGTCAGACGTACCTTCCACGAAGCTGGAGAGAAGGCAGAAGACAAATATTACGACTTAAAAGATAGAGCCAGAGATACTGCTACAGGGGCATGGGAGGAAGGTAAAGACAAGCTTAGAGAAACTCTTGAAAAAGGAAAATACTACTACGAGCATTCTGGAGACAAAGAGAAAGACATACACAGGGATGTGGAAAGCACCTATGAAAAAATAAAAGAGAAGGCTGGTGAGGCTGTTGATAAAGGAAAGGAATTTGTCCAAGAAAAATACCATGAAGGAAAAGAAAAGTTGGATGAGATGAGAAGAAATATTCCTTCTACTGATGAAGCTGCAGAAGAATCTAAGAGTTTCTGGGAAGAATTGAAGGACGAAGTCAGCGACCTCGGCCACAGAGTTAAGACTAAATTGTCTGAATTCGGACAAAAAGTAGAAGAGACTCTCCACAGAAAGCCTAAAGTTGAAACTGAGGATGTTAAAGGCAGGAGAGCCAATATTGATGACAAACTTGAGGAAGCTAAGCGTAGAGCTGAAGAAGAATTTGAAGAAGGTAAGCGCCGAAGTGATAAAAGAATTGAGGATTTGAAGAGCGAGTCTAGTAGTGAATTATAAGTGCACACAAGGAAGACTCCTTTAATTTTATTAAAGAGAATAATGAGATGAGTTTTGTTATCACTGTGTAATCACACTAATTATAACATATATAGTTCTTTACAGAATTATTCCTTCTATACATACAAATCCTCTTAGTTAAAATTCTAAAATTCCTAAATTTTACACTTAGCATCTTGTTAGCTATCTGTGATGCTCATCCTATTTACAGCCTCTCTTTCCCTTCTCATTTTTTCGAAGAACGCTGCTTTGGCTTTCTCATAAATCTTCTTAGAAACACTTTCCCCAGTTCTTTTAACCATTCTAGCAAAATAACTATTGCTTGTTATTCTATGATCATTAGGATCATTGACTAACAGCAAATAGGGACTCTCATATTCCTTGATCTTTCCACTTGCCATGACAAGAACTTTATCATAATGGGCGATATTTGTAAGTTTATGAGTGATTGTAAGTACAGTACAATCCTTGAAATATTTCTGTATTTGAGCGTGGAGAATTTCTTCAGTCTCTAAGTCGTCATTCGATGTAGGTTCTTCTACGACAACTATTTTTCCCTTTCTGAGATAAGCCCTAGCGAAGCAGAGGAGCTGCTTTTGGGCTGCACTAAATAATTCAGGTGTTACTTCTGTTTCAAGTCTCTTAGGGAGCTTTTCTACAAAGTCTATGAGAGCAGCTGCCTCCAGAGCATCCCATAGTTCTTCAGTTCGATGTTTGTTTAATGGATCGAGGTTTCTTCTGATAGTTCCGTTGAAAATAAGAGCTGTTTGAGGAATGATGGAAAGCCTTTGTCTTAGCATTTCAAGTCCTATTTCTTGAGTATCCACTCTATCAATTTTGATGCAGCCCTCAGGGACTATTTCGATTTCTACCATTCTAAATAAGGCATGAATTAAAGAGGACTTTCCTGCTCCAGTTCTTCCAACACAGGCAACTTTCGTTCCTGGTTGGATAATAAGGTTTAAACCATTCAGTGCAAAATCGGTTGTCTCTTTCTTATATCTCAGGAACACGTTGCGGAACAAAATTTCTCCTCTATGGGGCCATCTATCACGATACAGCTTTCTTACCATGGCATCATGCTCAACCTTCACTTCAGGTCCTTCTTCTCTCAGATTCTCATAATCCAGCATTCTTTGTGCACTTTGCATATTTAGATCCAGCTTGATAGAGGACTTCATGATGAAGCCACTAATATCCAAAAGTTCTATAACAAGTGTCAAGGCTAGGCCGAACCACGCAGCATCAAGTTCAGAATAGTAAGCAATATAAATGTAAATAAACAAAGAAGAGATGGTTAATAAGTAGATAGACATGTCTACACTGAGGAGGAAGAGCCTCATAGTTCTCAGTTGGAACTGGAATGCCTTGACACTATCATAAATGAGGTCGAGATACTTGGTAATGAATCTCGGGCTCTGCTTGAACACTCTGATAATACTGAGACCATTTACGGTTTGGGATATCTCAGAATTCATAGAGGTTCTTGAGTTGAAGTCTAGTTTCCTGGTGGCCATTATGGGGGCCTCGAAGAAAGTTCGAATTTTATGGAGGAGCAGGGTAACTAGGATAGTAGGGATAACAACTAGAGGATAAACATAGCACATGGTAAGACTGAAGAGAGCTAAATAACAGAGACCTTCAAGGACTTCATTGAAAAGTCTGAAGTTATCCTTGTCACAATTTCCCAAATCTGAAGAGAACCTGTTCAAAATTACACCTATTGGAGTTTCATCGAAGAATAGGATTATTGATCTCATGATTTTTCTGAGCATCATGGTGTGAATATTTGTGTTGCAGATTAGCAAGTATCTGGAAATCAGGTAGTTCTTAGCGTACTTTCCAACAATAATACAACCCAGGATAATAAGTCCCCAGAAAGAGTACAACACATTATGGAAACTAAACCCTGGAAGTCCGACATTTACTCTTTCTGCCTTCTCTTGCTCCATTGCCCAGTATCCCATGAATCTCGTCATAGCAATCATGGTGACATGGTTCGCAGCATAGATGATCAAAATAAGCTTGAACAAATCGAACTTTCCATGGGCCTTTAAATAGGTTATATATGTATCAAAGGATATGTCAGTAGATTCTTCTTTTCTAATAGCTTTGTCTTTCAATTTGGCCTTTTCTTTAGCTTTTGCCTTTACTCTTTGTTCAGAATCTTCTGAAATTGATTCGGTCCCATCTTCATCTTCACTCCTTTCTTCTTCTTTTTTATCTTCTTTAGGCTCCTCAACCTTCACAAGATTCAATAAGGTCAAGTCATATTTTCTGAGTTGATTCCAAGTCCCTTCAGCAACAATTTTTCCTTCTTCAAAGAATAGAATATTATCAGCCTCTTGAGCGAAGGTCAAATGACGAGTGACTAAGATAACAGTCCTGGATCTTCGTAAATCTCCTTTTATCACAGTTTTGAATAAGTGGCTTGCGACTTTTATGTCCATTGCCGAGAGTGGATCGTCCAAGAGATAAATATCACTGTTAGAATATAAAGCTCTAGCAAGGCTGATTCTGGCTTTCTGACTACTAGTCAGTGTCATCCCTCGCTCTCCAACTAGGGTAAGATCTCCTTTAGGAAGGTCAGCTAGATCCTCAAATAGTTTACATTTTCTCAGGACATCTTCATAGAATTCGTCATCATATTTCCTTCCAAAGAGAATATTTGACCTGATAGTTCCTGAGAAAATTAAGGGGTCTTGTTCAACATAAGCAATAGATCCTGAACAAGACAGGCTTCCTTGAGTGATTGGAATTTCTCTTAGCAAGGCATGCAAAAAGCTAGTTTTTCCTGAACCAATTTTTCCCACAACAGCTGTCACTGTACCTGGCTTGATGGTTATATTGATATCTTGGAGACAAGGCTTCTGGGATTTCTTGCTCCAGTGAGCGGTATAATTTGTGAATATGATTGGTTCTTTAACAGGAGCTTTGATGTCAGTTATCATCTTATCGCTAGATTCTTCAGGGCTAATAACGTCTGGGAGGAGCAAAAGATCTTGAATTCTCTGTTGCAAGGCTCTGAAACCAAAGTAAAAAGAAGATCCAGCTTGGAAAGCTGTCACAGCCCAGAATTTAATAAAGTACAAGAGCATAAAGCTTGTATAAACTTTTTCTGTAGTAAGCAGCCCTCCAAAGAGAGTGTAAACAGTACACATAGTGTAAATGCAAATGAACACTGAGCACTCTGAAAGAACGGTTCCAATCAAAGAAACCATAAGTATTCTCATATGCGTCTGGACTTCTTTGACTCTGACAGCTTCAATTGGTGTCTTAAAGATCTTTTCCCAAGCGTAGAATTTAAGGAGTTTTATACCTTCGATAAACTCGGTTGTCAATTTTATTCTGTTCTCGGTCAAGGAACTTAAGAGAGCCTTGGGATTTGTATTGAATCTGGAAATAAAGCTTGAACTATACATAATAGCTGTCAATAAGCAGATGCTAATTAATGATGATGAACCAAACCATCCCCACATAAAGTATGTCGCTACAATGATTGTAAGAGGACTTAGTACTGCAGGAAGCAAAAAAGTTGAAGTAGCTTCCAATTCATTCAAATTATTCCCAATCAGATTTATGGTTTTTCCAATATTGAGCTCCTTGATGTGACTCAATGATATGCTATGAAGCTTTTTATAGAGTAAACCGATTAAAGAGAGTCTTAGACCAGCACCAAGAACTTGGTTTGTGTTGAGGAAATAACTTAGTGCTAATTTTGTGAGAAGTTCAACTACAGCATAAGCTATAGCCAGTTTAGTGACATATTCTTTGTCCATTTCGTTCTCGAATTCTTTGATTGCAACAATTCGGATTATCTTCCCTAACAGAAGAATAGTGAAGAACCTCCCGCAGAGACACACAAAAAGATACGCCAGTTTCTTGTAAATATCATCCTTGAAAACCCTGAAAAGAGCTTTTCCTATATCAGGGCTATTAAGCACTACTTCTTTTTGCCATTCCTTATCAAGTTCATAAATTTTGTTTTCCATTCTGAGTTCGTCATAAGGAGCGGGAATATCTTCCGTCTTTGGAGTAGGTTTCTCCTTTAGGATGTTCCAAACATCAAAATAAGTGAGATATGAGAGAAACGAGAAATTGGATTCATATTTTCTGTAAGAACTCTCTTGAAGTAAAACATGAGAGAAATGTGATTGAGGCTCAAAGTTACGCCTCTTAGAGGGACTCTCAGGAGGATTCACGGAGAGAAGAGGTATCTCCATATCTTGCTTTTCTGTAGTGTTCATGTTAAAAATCTAATAATTTTTAATACTAGAGAGCATTCTCGTTTTTCCTAATTCAGACCTAAGTTCACCTATTTTAAGACTTCTGATAAAAATAACAAAAAAAGAGCACATGTTTTTACAGATGACTAGTACTACTAATAGCTATAATTTAATAAAAAATACCAAGCAGAGATGCGCTATTTATTGTTTTTTTTTTAGATTTGTTTAAATTGAATAAAGACTTGCTCATACAATAGCATAATGCTTAAGATTAAGTATTATTGATTTTCCTTAAATCTTTTGTCAGGAGTTCCGTCCTTCTTCATATGGTCAGGGTTAGAATGACCTGGAGTATCTTTAGCGTGTGATAGGTCGGCACTTCCTCCTGTGAATTTGCTAACATCCTGTAATTGTTCCATGGCTTTCTTGGTTCCTCCAACGTAATTAAGAAGTTTGGGGTCCATATTGTCAGTTCCGAGTTGTTGGTCAGACATGCTTTTGTTTGTAGTTAACTATGTATAAAGATTTGGTATTATTGAGTAAATTGGAGTAAAATCATTTAATATGCAAGATTTTTCTTAGAAACTTCCAGATAGTTGAACAATAAGTCTAAATCGATTTGGAAGATGATGAAAATTGTAGTTTTTGGAGGGTATTTAAAATTGATTCAATAGATAAAGTTGATTCGAAATGTTCTAAAGGAAGTTTGAGATATACAAAACTGAGATGATGTCCTTAGAATTATTACTTATTATTCTAAAGATAAGAATCATCCTCTAATAGAACAACTCACTCAAAGATTTTACGGTCAAGTTCTGATGATTCAAATCTACTCTGATAATCTAAAGATAGTATAAATCTTTGTTAGTTGGCATAACGTTGTTTTTAATAATAGTACCCTAATCTTGGGTTAGTCAAGAACTCAATGATATGATATTTCTCTACTAAACTATCAGGTCTCCTTTATCTAAACCTCGAAAGATGTCAACTAATAATTTTTATGAGCAAGCAAGGTCTAGTTCATGGTCTTAAGATTAATGAGCTCTTTATTTTCCCCTCAAAAGTTTGTTATTTTGATTTTTCAATAGTTAGTTGTTTAACATAATTGTGAAGTTGTAGAATAGATTGTATTTGTATAAAGACAAAATTCATATTATGAAACTGAAGAAGATTAAAGAATAGTACGTTCATCAGGAACTTTATATCTACCACCATTCACTTTTTCAGGGATTTTACTCGTCTTTTGTGCCTTTTGCGCTCCAGTTCCAATATCTGGGTTGACATTTGGAGTTTCAGGAACTTCCATGAGTTCATGACTTTCATCTCTACTAGAGTGGCCTGAATGTATATCATGACTGGCGTCATGGCTAGCCCCACTGCTACTGAATAAGCTCTTTACTTTCTCAGCAGCCTTCTCAAAGAAAGATTTTACACCACTCTTGATGGATTCTTTAGCCTTGTGTTTCAAGCTATCCATCTTCTCGTCAATTTTCTCCTTAGCTCTCCCCATCATTCCCTTGTGTTTCTCAGCCACTTCATCAAGTTTGTCATCGATGGCCTTGGCTGCCTCCTTAGGAATTTCTTTTTTGCCGATCTCTTGACCAGTAACTTTCTCAAGTTCATCTACCATCATATTTTTGGCACTGTCCTTAAGCTCTCCAAACTTCTCATCAAGTTTCTTCTTGGCTGTTTCCCATTGATCCTTCACATCCTTTACTTCTTCTTTGATGTCAGAAAGCCTGTCTTCTCCCTTTCTTTTCATTCCTGTTAGATCACGAATTCCCTCCTTAACAAAATCTTTTATTCCTTCTTTCACTTCGCCAAATTTCTTATCTACTTTCTCTTTGGATTTATCAAGAATCTCTTCATGTTTCTTTTTGTCTCCAAGTCCAAGCTCAGCTACCTCTTTCAAAGCTTCCTTAATTTCCTGCATAGTCTCTTCTGGCCTTACAACTTTATTGACAGTATTTTTAATATCCGATTCACTGAGAGAACTCTCAGTCCAAGCAGAAGAGTCTTTTGTATCAAGAGATGAATCATCAATGTCCTTGTGGCCAGTTTCTTTTTCCAATACTTCGTCATGTAATGGGTGCTCTTTCATTCCCAAGACTTTCTTGACACCTTCCTTGATTTGTTCTTTCGCACCTTCTTTGATTTCTTCAAACTTCTCATCTATTTTTTGAGCAGCCTTAGTCAGCACATCTTTCTCTTTCATGGACTCAGCAACTCTTTCATCCAAATCTTTCTTTTCCTGAACACCCATTTCCTTGAGGGCTTCCTTCTTATCCTTGTGGGCTAACCATTTATTATAGAAGTAATTCTTCAGCCATTCCCAGAGTCCTCCCTGATAAATATGTTCTTTTCTAGGGTAACTTGGTGTTTCTTCACCAATTCTTCTTGCAATTTCCTCATTAGTTCTTTCATAGTCATCAATGAGGCCGGCTGGAGTTCTCTTTACGCCATAAACTTCTTCAGGTGGCTGTAGAGTACTATTGTCAATTGGTGTAAGAATTCTTTGATCTCTGTGATAGAGGATTCTAGATCCAAGGAATCCTAGGAAAAAGGCCCCTACGGCAAGAACTAAATAGAATTGTTTTGTAATAGTTGGCATGGTTGTTTCAAAAGTATGAAGATAATTATTAAACCTCTCTAATACAGCTTATATAGAGCTTTAGAATCGGTCTTAGGCTTTCTGTTTAATTATGGAATCAAATATCCTATTTTGAAATGACTTTTAGAAGAGAAAAATCTATTAGAATAATCTATTATTACAATGCTTCTTTTTCTTTCATTTATGCACTACTCAACTCTCCGGCTAAGATCACAAAGGCCTTGGTATATGCCGAATGGGATGAAGGGTTTCATTGTAGGCTCTTCTGATTTGAAACAAAGCTAAACTAGCATATTTGTTATAAATGAGTTCCATCATCATTAAGAATTCTAATCGAAATATTTAGCACATTACCTCTAGCACTAGAACTCTTTCACAAAGGCCAAGTTCAGGTCAGAATGGTTCAACAGTGTATCCAGTTTATGACTTGAAGCCATACGGTTTTGAACGGCTCAGCTTATTTTAATCTTAACAATGATAATTCTTTACAGGAGACTAATAAGAATGTTTGCTTTGAAGAAATGGTTACCTTTAGGGTATATACACAAGAGTAAGTAATGAAGGTTATTTTCTTATTAGAATACCAGAATTTAAATAGATCCCTGGGAAGATAATTTAGACTTTTAATTTTTATTGCTTCGAGATGAGCATCACATTATCACCTCTGCAACTTATCCAATTTCGCTATAATCGTTATATCCGTAAATATCCGACAGATCACTATAAGGAGAAGATGACTGATGGCCGAGTATCCAAAAAGGAAGTGGATGACTTCCTTCGCAATGTTGAAAAAATTATTTCAACTGCTCCCAGAGCCTGGACCATGCGTAGATGTGCAATGTTGTATGGTCTACTGTGGATAGCCGTCATTATAGCCATTCCTATTGTCGTAACTCAAAGTGATTCTAGTGCGTACCTCCCTCTTTTTCTGACCTCAGGACTTGTTCTATTCTTTGGTGGATGTTTGGTAGTATGCTATGGTCTAAGGCACTCTCTCCGTCGTGGTATGAAGAACCCAATATTAGTAAAAAGGGTTCAAGATTATGTTGATAATCAAAATCCAAAATTTGAAAGCAGAGGAATAAGATGGAACCTGCCTCCAAGCTTTCCTGATGGAATTGAGCTCTGGAAAGATTACATGTTGAAAAGCCCAACAGATAAGATCTGGAGAACTGAAGATATTAATGTGAATATTAAGGCGCTACATAGGGCTGGGATATATCCTAATATCGCTGTATTGCCTCATAGAAACGTAACTGGCCATCTCCCCATCCTTATGCCTGGTGCTAGAATGACTCAGATCATGCCTGAACCAGATGTGCAGGAGGGGCCTGTAGAAAACCGCCCTGAAATTGAAATAGTTGTAAATAAGAATGAGGATAATATTGCAGATAATAAAGAAAAAGATAAAGATGATGTAAACCGGAGCTCTGTGGTTGGCAGCAATGAGCAAATAGAAGGAGAGGAAAGTGAGCCTTCCATTCCTAATGAGAAAGGTATCATCGATCCTGGACTCTAGAGAAATCATAACACTAGTAAACAGTAAACTCTTCCTTAATAAATTCTTCTCCTCTTCATAATAGGCTTATTGACGTCTTTTTATTGCACTTCTTTTGTGAATTAAAAATATCTTCAAGAAAAATTCGTTAATTATCTTCTTTTCGAACTAAATCTAAAGTGACTGTTTATTAGTCTAAAAGAGAAAAGTTCAAAATTATTTGCAAAATTAATAAAAAATAAATATTCGCGCAAGCTCCCTAAACTCTCAATTATGGATGAACAACCTATCATAAATCCGACCGAAGAGCACATATTCAGGAACTCCCAAGAATATTTCTCCAACTTGGCCCAAAGAGCGAACTCAGTCATCCAGAAATTTCAAAATATTTTGAATCAAGTAATACAAAATGGTCCTTCTAGCTACAAATCTAATCCTGAATACCAGTTATTAGCTGAAAGGCATGAGCTCTTTCATTTCTTCGTTTCTGTTAACCTGGTTGTAGCTCACTCCTCTCAATTATCTACTGAACTTGTGCAAGAAAGTCTATCACTTCTCCAGAAACAACACGAACTTCTAGAAGAGAATTCCGAAGTCGCTAGAGAAAATATCGAGATAATGAAGGAAATGAAAGCAGTCCAAAAGAGAGCTATAAGAGCTTGCGTTGGGTTGTCAAAGCCAAATTCGAGTGACTATTCACAGTCAAAAAAAATGAGGACAAAGGCTAAACCTGGTTGTCAAAATCATGGCCTCAAGAAAGTCAAACTGAATGATGATTAATAGAATACTTTCTTAGTATCCTCCCTTGTTTATTTAACACTGCCTTGTATCATGACATACTGAATACTATGTATGTACTCTATTACTCGATTATTTTTTTCAGCACTAAGTTATTCCATAACTAGATATTATCAAAGTAATACCAAAATATAATACATAGGAATAAGACAAAAGAAACTAGATAGGGGTAAAGAACCTTCTTTCTGAGAATTGACTATTTTTATTCTCAAATTGAACCAAGTAATAAACTCCTTCTTGAGTTATAATGACACACTTTTTGTCTGATCCCAAAAACATAAGTTTTGCTTTCTTTTCTATCAATTTGATGTTTGCATAACTCCATTCGGAGTCAAAATAAGGGTGCACAATTTTCAAGAATGACAATCTTAAACCATTACAAAATTCCTCAAGAACTACTTAGATTTCTTATTTTTCTCCTTTTCAGCCTCTTTATCTTCTTTAATAGCATCTGGTTTTCTAGGGAGTGATTCAAGAAAAATGGTTTTGTACAGACCAAATATATGCACTGTTCCAGAGTCACTAAAGCATGACAACCAATCCGAGTTTAAACTGAAAGAAATTGAGAGAATACGATGCTGTTCAGTTCCTCTTCTGAGCTCTCGAATTAATTTTCCATCTGATGTGTTGAAAAGACGAATAAGAGTTCCCTAAACGTAAAATTTCTCTTTTTTGGAATTTACCTTTTCAGAGGCTGTTGCAATTATATCTCCCTTAGCGTTTATCTCCATATGATACACACTAGTTGAATG
>Ga0065720_1019409_pt1 | contig 26637 bp, 25 predicted proteins | sample Thericmetagenome_FD_59107 | JGI IMG/M metagenome (GOLD analysis project Ga0065720, IMG submission 59107) | Thermophilic microbial communities from the Joint Bioenergy Institute, California, USA of rice/straw/compost enrichment - eDNA_2 v2... | ecosystem: Engineered > Solid waste > Grass >... | reverse complement strand
GCAATCTGCATGTCGGCATCGACCGCGAGCCTGCAGGTTGGCGTGACACTCTTGTCCTGCTCTTCCAACACCACATTGAGCCGTACGTCCATGCTCGTTCCGGTGACCTTGTCGGTGCCGGTCGCATGCAGGCGGATGTGGCGCTCCGGTTCGTAAGACTCGACACTGATGCGGGTCGGAACCTCGAGCCGGAAGGGGCCGATCTTCTGCTTCATCACCGCGGAGAACGCCTTGAGCGGTTCCTCCTCGACGACTTGCTCGCACCCGGGGATCAGGCTCGCGATGCGTTTGACGTCGAAGAAAATCGTCCAAAGCTGGGCTGCGGAGCCAGGCAATACGGCATCTATCTTGAAATCCATGGTCAGCGTTTCTGTGATTGGCGGGATGCGGTGGCTTCTCGTTGTTCCTGCAGGGCGCGCCAGACGCGCTCAGGGGTGAGCGGCAATTGCTTGATCCGCACTCCCCAGCCCTGGAACAGGGCGTTGGCTACGGCGGGGGCAACGGGGAGAATGCCCCCTTCACCGCCTCCACGGGCTCCGAAAGGCCCGGGACCGTCGCCGCTTTCTATCAGGGTGGTGGCGACGTAGGACGGAAGGTCTTCGATGGAAGGCACCTTGTAGTCGAACAGCGTGCCGTTGATCACCTGGCCGTCGGCATAGACGTACTCTTCGGACAGTGTATGGCCAAGCGCCATCATCATCGCGCCTTCATCCTGGCCTTCGGCCGCCTTGTGGTTGAGGACGTGCCCCAGGTCGGCCGCGCCGCTTGCGCGCAGCACACGGATGGCGCCCGTTTCTTCATCGAGCCCGATTTCAAAGGCTCCCGCCCCGGTCTCCCAGAACAGCGGCGGCCGCCTGAAGTCGTCGTTATTCGTGCTGGGGTCTATGCGTCCGACACCGAGGAACTCGCCGGCAACGAGACCGTTATGTCGACGGAACAGTTCAACCAGAGGCAGTTCGCCATCAGGGCCCCGGATGGCTCCCGTGACCAGCGAGTAGGATTCGGGGTCTCCGCCCAGGACTTGCGCCGCGAGCGCCTTCGCCTGTTGAACGATGTCTTCGCAGGCGCGTTGGACGGCGAGCCCGATGATGACCGTCGAACGGCTGGCTCCCGTCCCCCAGTCGTAGGGGGCCTGCATGGTGTCCGGTTCGGCGACGAATATCGCCTTCAGTGGTTGCTCCAGTACACGGGCGGCAATGGCCCGTAGGACGCCCCGGTTGCCCTGGCCGATCTCCACGGTGTTGGCGGAGATGTTGACCGACCCGTCGGCGCGCAGCCGCACGATGGCTCCACCCACGGGCACGATCCCGGGGTCCGTGGCACCCACGGCGACGCCGATGCCACGACGGCCGGCATGTTTGCCTTCGGGGAGCTCCTTCAATGCCTTGAGTGCCATGCGCAGAGAGTGACGCATGTCGACGTCGAGCGGGCGCAGGTCCTTTTTCACGGACTGACCCTTGTCGGCGATGTTCTGCAGGCGGAACTCGACAGGATCCAGTCCGAGGGCCGCTGCAATGATGTCCATTTGCGATTCGGTCGCCCAGACCGCCTGGGGACCGCCGATCGAGCGGAATGCTGCCCCGGGAACCGTATTGGTGTAGACACCGATCGCTTCCAGGCGCAGGTTGGGAATGTGGTAGGGGCCGATGGCGCGGATGGCGGCCTTAACGGCGATGGCCGGTCCAGTATCGGCATAGGCGCCGCCGTTGAGCACCGCACGTACCGACTTGGCTACGATCCGCCCGTTGGTGTCCACGGCCGTCCTGAGCGTGATTTCGGCGTCTAGCCGGCGGCAGGTCAGCATCGATTCCGAAATTGACAGGCAAACCCGAACGGGTGCCCGGGCCTTCCACGACAGTGCCGCGACAAGGGGGTCGATCTTGACAGACGCCTTGCCTCCAAAGCCCCCTCCCACGTACGGCGAATGCACGCGCACGCGCGAAAGGGGGATGCCGAGGGTTTCCGAGCACACGCGCTGGATGGCCGTGGGAGTCTGTCCGCCGCTCCAGATCTCTAGGGAGTCCTGGCGCCAATGCGCGACGCAGACATGAGGCTCCATTGCGTAATGGAACACCATGGGGAAAGAGAAGGTGTCTTCGAAGACGCGAACATCTCCCTGGAACGCCTGGTCGACATTGCCTTGCTCATACGTCCAGTGCTGGAACTGATTGGTCCCGGCCACCGGCGTGCACTCGCCTCGGAAGTAATAGTCCTTCAGGGGCTCCATCTGCTCGTGCACGAGCGGTGCGCCAGGGGCCAGCGCCTCTTGCGCACTGGTGACGTAAGGCAGCGGTTCGTACTCGACGACGATGGCCTCAAGAGCATCTTCGGCGGTTGCTTCGTCGGTGGCTGCCACGGCCGCCACGGGGTCGCCGACGTAGCGGACCTTGTCATGCGCGATGACGGGGCGATCGCGCAATGACAGGCCCCAGCTCTTGACGGTGCCAGGCAGCCGTGCCAGGTCCTCCCCGGTCAGCACTGCGACGACGCCTGGCATGGCAAGGGCCGCGCTGACGTCGATTTTCTTGATCCGGGCATGCGGAACATTGCTGCGGAGGATCTTTCCGTGAAGCATGCCGGGAACCTGTACGTCACTTGCGTAGATGGCGGTTCCTGTCACCTTCTCCAGATAGTCGGCGCGAGGTTCCTGATCGAGGTCGAGAGGATGGATGGGACGCATGAGGAAATGTCGGGAACGCTTATTCTTCGAGCGAGATCTTGGCCTGGGAGATTACTTCCTTCCACATGGTCGTCTCGGCTGCCTGGCGGCGGACGACTTCTTCGGGCGTGCTGTGCGCGGGTTCCACGCCAACGGCGCCCAGTCGTTCACGCACTTCCGTCGATTGCATGGTCTTGGCGACCTGCGGCACCACCTTAGACAAGGCGGATTGAGGAATGCCCTTGGGAGCGTAGAGCGCGAACCAGGTAACGGCATCGAAGCCAGGCAGAATGGTTTCGGCTAATGTGGGGACATCGGGGAGCGCGAGCGAACGCTTCGCGGTGGTGACCGCCAGTGCCTTCAACTTGCCGCCCTTGATGTGGCTGAGGACCGCGGGGCCCTGCTCGATCGCCATGACCACGCGTCCAGCCATCAGGTCAACGACCATCGGGCCGCTGCCCTTGTATTGCACAGGGAAGACGTCCACGCCGGCGCGTTGCTTGAAGAGCTCCATGAATACGTGCTGCGAGGTGCCGATGCCCGCGGAGCCGTACGGAAGCTTGCCGGGATTGGCCTTGAGGTGCGCGATCAGTTCCTGGATGGTGTTGACCGGCAGAGAGGCCGGGACCACGACGTAGGAGGGGTTGAAGCCGAGAATGGAAACCGGTTCGATGTGCTGGTAGACCGTCTCCATGCGCTTGCTCAGCAGTGGCAGGATAGAGAACATGGATGAGGCGCCGATGAGGAACGTATGTCCATCGGCCGGCTGGCGCGAGACGTAGTCCGCGCCGATGATGCCGGATGCTCCGGCCCGGTTTTCGACGACCGCGGGCTGTCCCAGCTCGGCAAGGCCGTTTGCAACCGACCGAGCGTATAGGTCTGTGGCTCCACCTGGCGGGTATGGCGCCACGATGGTAATGGGTTTGCTCGGATAGTTCTGGGCCTGGGCCGTGGCTGCCAGAAGGCCAAGTCCGCACACGGCGGCCGCAACAACTTTTTTCCAGTTGCAGCTAGACATGATTTCGGCTCCTAAAAAATGGGAAGGCTGATGTTTATTCTGTCTAACAGAACATAATTCTGTACTACGGTACGATACAATGTCAAGAAATTTCTAGCAGGTGAGACTATGCCGTCTGACGGGGGAACTGATCGGAAAGCGGAGGGCGTTGCCGCGGTAGACCGCGCCTTCGCCATCCTCAATGCATTTCGCGCGACCGATGTTTCACTGACATTGAATGAAATCGCCCAGCGCACGGGGATGTACAAGAGTACGATCCTCAGGCTCATTGCAAGCCTTGCGAATGCGCATTGCATCGTCCGCCTGGATGACGGCTCCTACCAACTCGGCTCCATGCTCCTGCACTGGGGTGGCATATATCAGGCTGCGCTTCGCCTCGATGACCATGTTCCGCCGATGCTGAGGCGCCTGGTCCTCGAGACCGAGGAGGGTGCATCGTTCTTCACTCGTGAGGGCAACCTGCGCGTGTGCCTGTTCCGGGTCGATTCTCCGCGATCCGTACGTGATCACATCCGCACCGGAGATTTGCTGCCTCTGGATCGCGGGGCCGCGGGGCGCGTATTGCAGAACTTCGATCGCACGCTGGTGTCGCCCGACGAGTTTCCGAGCCAGCCGTATGTTTTCACCGTCGGTGAACGGGAGCCCGACATTGCAGCCATAGCGGCGCCCGTGTTTGGGCCGCAACGTAGCCTGCGGGGGGCGTTGGCCATTTCGGGTCCTGCGGCACGGTTTTCGGAGGACCGCCTACCTATCATGCGGCGCGCGTTGTTGAAGGCCGCGTCGGACCTGACGCGCAGGTTGGGCGGCGACTCGACGATATTCGAGCGCTGGGAACGGCAAGCGGGGGAATAAGCGCAGAGGCCGTAGCTTCCGCGCCTGCCCCCGTTATCCTGTGCGTTTCGGTCAGGACGTGCGCGCGACCCGCATGGCGGGGTGGACGACGTCACCCTTGTCCAGAATCTGTTCCCCATCAAGCCACAGGCTGCAATGGCGCATCGGGAGATCGAGGTGGCACGCAGTGTCGTTGGTACCACCGACTTCCAGGTTGGGGCCGAGCGAGAACAGTACGTTTCCATAGAACGACAGCGCGTTCATGACGTGCTCGCGGGGCAGTTCCCGCGTCGCGGCGAATTGGTACCACCGGGCCTTTTCATTCAATCCCCAGCCGATGTGTGATACCGCATAGGCCCTGGGATCGTTGAAGCTGTCGGCGTAGCTCTTGAGCAGTTGCGCATCGACGCCGGGGCCGGAGATGTCCACCACATAGCCCTTTTCGATTCGCATCGTCACGGGGGACTCGACGTACCGCTTGAAAGCGCAAAGGATGTCCCCGGGCTGCAGCACCACGACACCATTCACACCGCCGTCGTTGCCTTGGGTGAAGGCAAATCCCGAGGGGAAGTGATCCCACCGTCCCGGCTCGTAGGTGTATCCGTACTCCGAGATCACCGGGTACTGGCCCAGTTCGTACGTCACATCCGTGCCGGCTTCCGATGTGAAGCGCAGCTCGCGCGCCTTCTCCATCATGCTCTTGGCATACTCGACGCGTCGCCGCAGGTCTTCGGTCGGGAACATCTGCTTGAGGATGTGGAACGGTTCCATCACGCGCAGGATGCGGACACCTGCCGCCTGGATTTCCGCCTGTTCGCGCGAGAACAGGAGCCCCACCATGTCAATGACCATGTCGGCCGACTTCAGCGTGGTCATGGCAAGCTCGTTGCCAACGAGGGGGTGCCTGCCCTGTACTCCTACTGCATTGCGCTGGCCGCGGCGCACATTCAGGTTGAAGGTCGAGGCGCCCAGGGCTGACGCCGCTGCCATGAATGCATGAGCATGTTCCTGCCATTCGTCGTCCGCGGTGAGGACAACTACTTTCTCACCAGGCTTGACACGGCACAGCTTCAGCTCTTCCGTGAACAGATCAAGTACTTCCGCTTCGAGTTTCAACAAAGTCTCCTTGCGAATTTGAGCGATGGCGATTCAACATGTCGACCAGGGCCGAGTAGAAGGCTTCGAAATTTTCCGCCTGCATCTGATGCCCGGCCTCCGGCAAGCGAAATGACCAAAGGTGCCTGCATCGCCGGTGCATTTCCTCCAGGTCGGCTTCATCGACGACGCCGCCCTCACCGGCACAGATGAGGGAGATGGGTTCCGATGCTCGTTCCAGGTCCGCGAACATGTCCTGGCCATGGAAGTCGTCATACGTGACATGGACGGCACGTTCATCGCAGGTGGGCAGCCATTCCGCACGCAGTCGCTGCAGGTCGGCAGGCCATGGGCGACCGCTGGATAGCAACGACTCCAGGGGCTCCCCTCTTTGAGCGACCTGCAGCATTTTCAGCGTGCGGGCCTTGGGTATCGGGTAGGGCCGTCGGCCTGGGCCGCTTGTGGGCGGATCCAGCAGGACGAGTCCTTGGAACACCCCGGGAAAGGTCGCCGCGGCGCGCAGTGCGATGCGTGCGCCCATGGAATGGCCGATCACGATCGTCGGTTTGCCTGTGACGGTACTGACGAATTCCGTGAGGTCCGCGGCGCACGCGTCGACCCCATAGTCCAGGTGCGGTCCAGACTCGGAAAGCCCCCGGCCTCGCACATCGAGGATGTAGCAGTCATGGGCCTGGGACAACCGGCTTCCAACGTGATGCCACAGCATGGCAGGGCTGACGATGCCCGGTACGATGACGACCCGAGGGCCTGGTCCGGGAAAGTGCAAATAGTGTTGCCTGATGCCGTTGATACGGGCATGTGCTCCAGTCGCCATATGTGCGGTCCGGTATCCCTTGCCCCACCATCCGCGAGGAACGAACACAGGTCTGGAAGGGCGTGTTCGTCGTGCCGGAGAGGGAAATTATTAGGAATTCTTAAATTAGAACGTCATTCTATCAAGCAGAACGTCTGTGTCAATGGGAAAAGGCTGCAGCAGGATGAACGCCGCAGCCTTTCGTGCACGGTACAGCCGGATCCTTCATGTCCTGATCCGGCTGTGAGGGCCGGGAGAGCGCGTTTACGACCGGTAGTCCGCGTTGATGCTCACGTATTCGTGCGAGAAGTCGCAGGTGTACACCGTTTCGGCCACGTTGCCGCGGCCCAGCGAGATCCGCACCCCGATTTCGGCCTGCTTCATCACGCGCTGGCCGTCCTCTTCCTGGTAGTCAGGGTTGCGGCCTCCGTTCTTCGCCACCCATACGTCATCCAGCCACAGGTTCACCTGCCCGACGTCGAGGTCCTCGATGCCGGCGTAGCCGATGGCGGCCAGGATGCGGCCCAGGTTGGGGTCGGATGCATAGAAGGCTGTCTTGACCAACGGCGAGTGCGCGACGGAATAGGCAACCTTGAGGGCCTCCTCCTGCGTGCCGGCATCCTCCACCCGGATGGTAATGAACTTGGTCGCGCCTTCGGCGTCGCGCACGATCAGCTGTGCGAGTTGGGTGGCCGCGGCCTTGAGCGTGGCCAGGAGCTCCGGATAGAGCGGGTCCGTTTCCGATTCGACGCGCAGCCCGGCGCGGCCCGTCGCCACGAGCATGAAGGAGTCGTTGGTCGAGGTGTCGCCATCCACCGTGATGCGGTTGAACGAGACGTCCGCGATCTGGCCCACCATGCGCTGGAGCAGCGCGCCGTCGATGGCGGCGTCGGTTGCCAGGAAGCCCAGCATGGTGGCCATGTTGGGCCGGATCATGCCCGCGCCCTTGCTGATGCCGGTGATGGTGATCTGGTGTCCGCCTATCGTGGCCTTGGTCGATACGATCTTGGGCAACGTGTCGGTGGTCATGATGCCGTACGCGGCTTCGGTCCAGTTGCCCGGGGCGAGCGCCTGCACGGCCGCGGGCAGGCCGGCTTCGATGCGGTCCACCGGCAGCGGCTCCAGGATGACGCCGGTCGAGAACGGCAGGACTTGGCGCGGATCGACCTGCAGCAGGCGCGCGAGCGCCTCGCATGTGGCGCGCGCCGCGGCGAGCCCGGGTTCGCCCGTGCCGGCGTTGGCGTTGCCTGTGTTGACGACCATGGCGCGGATCGGAAGGCCTTGCGCGAGATGCGCTTCGCACACTTGCACGGGGGCGGCGCGGAAACGGTTGCGCGTGAAGACGCCGGCCACCTGGGTGCCTTCGGCCAGGCGGAAGACCGTCAGGTCGCGTCGGCCGGCCTTGCGGATGCCGGCCTCGGTGACGCCGATTTCGACGCCGTCCACGGGAAAGACCTGATCGGGAGCGGGAATGGGAAGATTGACGGCCATGGGTGTCCTCGCGGATCGAAGGTAGGGGGCGCCGGCTGGGAGATGCCGTGCCGGCGCGTTAGCGTTTGAGTTCGGCGAAAGCCTCGCCGGCGATGGCGATGGTGCGCTCGATCACGTCGTCGTCGTGCGCGATCGAAACGAAGCCTGCCTCGAACGCCGACGGCGCGAAGTTGACGCCGCGCGCCAGCGCCGCGTGGAAGAACTGGTTGAACGCCTGGGTGTCGGAAGTCGATACTTCGGCCAGCGAGGTCGGCACGCTGTCGCGGAAATACAGGCCGAACATCCCGCCCACGTGGTCGGCGGTGAACGGCACGCCGGCGCGCGCGGCGGCGTTGCGCAGCCCTTCGACCAGCTTGCGCGTTTGCGCTTCCAGCCGTTCATAAAAGCCGGGTTCGTCCAGCAGGCGCAGCGTCGCGATGCCGGCTGCGACCGCCACCGGGTTGCCGGACAGCGTGCCGGCTTGGTAGACGGGCCCCAGCGGCGCGATGTGCGCCATGATGTCGCGCCGGCCGCCGAATGCGCCAATGGGCATGCCGCCGCCTATGACCTTGGCGAGCGTCGTCAGGTCCGGCACGATGCCCGTGCGGCCCTGCACGCCCTGGGGCCCCACGCGGAAACCGGTCATGACCTCGTCGAAGATGAGCACGGCGCCGTAGCGCGTGCATTGGTCGCGCAGCGTCTGCAGGAAACCCGGCACCGGCTGCACGAGGTTCATGTTCCCCGCCACCGGCTCGACGATCACGCAGGCGATCTCGTCGCCATATTGCTTGAAGGCGGCCTCCACGCCCGCGATGTCGTTGTAGTCCAGCACCAGCGTGTGGGCGGCGAATTCGGGCGGCACGCCCGCGGAAGTCGGATTGCCGAAGGTCAGCAGCCCCGAGCCCGCCTTCACCAACAGGCTGTCGGCATGGCCATGGTAACAGCCTTCGAACTTGACGATCTTGGCGCGGCCGGTAAAGCCGCGCGCCAGGCGGATCGCGCTCATGGTGGCTTCGGTGCCCGAGCTCACCAGCCGCACCTGCTCGATGGAGGGGAGCCGCTGCGCCAGCATTTCGGCCAGCTCGACCTCAGCCTCCGTCGGGGCGCCGAAGGACAGCCCGTCGGCTGCCGCCGCCTGCACGGCCCGGATCACGTCCGGGTGGGCATGGCCCAGGATGGCCGGACCCCACGAGCCGACGTAGTCGATGTATTGCGTGCCTTCGGCGTCCCAGATGTACGGGCCCGCGCCGCGCCGGATGAAAGGCGGCGTGCCGCCCACGGAACGGAAAGCGCGTACCGGCGAGTTGACGCCGCCCGGAATGGTCCGGCAGGCGCGCTCGAAGAGTTCTGCATTGCGTGTCATGGTCATGCCTTGCTAGATGGGTTGGCGTCGTGGCCGTGGGGCCAGGCGCGTCCGAAGGCGCGTGCCGCGGCTTCGATGTCTTCCGCGCCGAACAGCGCGGTGATGACGGCCAGGGCGTCCGCCCCCGCGGCCACGGCTTGGCGGGCGTTGTCCGGCGTGATGCCGCCGATGGCCACGATGGCGGGCCGGGTCGGCTCCTCGGTTCGGGGCAGGCGCAGGGCCCGCGCCTGTTCCAGGCAGGAGAGGGGGGCACGCACGGCCGCAGGCTTGGTGGGCGAGTCGAACACCGCGCCGAAGGCTACGTGGTCGGCGCCGGCTTCTAGCGCCGCGCGGGCGCGTTCGGGCTCGTTGTAGCAGGATGCGCCGATCAGCAGCGCGGGGCCGCCGGCCCGGCGGGCTTCGGCGATGTCGCCGTCGTCGCGGCCAAGATGGACCCCGTCGGCCCCGGCCTCCAGCGCCAGGCGCCAATCGTCGTTGATGATGAGCAGCACGCCGAGCCTGTCGCACGCCGCCCGCAGCGCGCGCGCCTGTTCCAGGCGCTTGGTGCGGCCGGCATGTTTGCGGCGCAGCTGCACGGCCCGCATGCCGCCGCGCGCGGCAGCCTGCACCGCGGCCACCAGCCGGTCGGTGTCATCCCATTCGGGGGTGATGCCATACAGTCCGCGCATGGGGCTGGCGAGCGCGGGAGCAGCGTCGGGGGCAGGCGTCATGTCTCGTCCTTCGCCGGGGAGCTCCTGGCGGGGCAGTGGGTGGCGGTGGCCGAGCTGTTGCCTTGGCGAGCCCAGAAGAAGCGGTCGGGCAGCTGGCGGCCCATGCCGGGCTGGAATCCCGCGGCCAAGGCGCGCCAAACGTATTCCTGAGCCTCCGGAACGGCGTCGCGCACTTCCATGCCGTTGGCAAGCAACGCCGCCAGCGCCGCCGATAGCGTGGAGCCCGCACCGCGGAAGCTGCCGGGCAGGCGCGGCCAGCGATACTCGGCCGTAGGCTGCTCCGCCGAGTCGCCGCTCCCGCGCAGGGTGTTGACGACCACCGTTCCCGGCTGGTGCAGGCCGGTAGCGAGCACCCACGCCGCACCACGGCGCATCAGCGCCTGGGCCGGGTCTTCGCCGTCGGCCTCGAGCAGGCCGTCGGACGCGACTTGCGCCAGGCGCAAGCTGTCCGCCACCACGATCGTGGCCTGCGGCACGAGCAGCTCGATCGTGGCCGCCATCACTTCTTCGGCTGAATCTTCGGTCTCCGCGTCATCCGCGTCGAGCGGGTCGGCACCCAGGTGGAGGACCACGGGCACGGCCGAGTAGTCGGCCAGGATCTCGGCCACGGCCGCCACGCCCTCGGCAGAGAACAGCCCGCCCACCTTGAATGCGCGCACGGGCATGTCTTCCAGGAGGCTGCGCGCCTGGTCATCGATCCATTCCGGCCCGAGGGCTTCGGCATCTTCCAGGCTGACCGAGTCCTGCACGGTGAAACCGGTCAGCACGGTCAGCGTATGGCAGCCCATGCTGGCGCAGGTAATCAAATCCGCCTGGATGCCTCCACCTCCGCTGGGATCGGAAGGGGCGAACGTCAGGACGAGGGGTGGCGTGGGCGCTGGCAACGAAAAAAATCCCGGAAAGCGGGCCCGCCGGCATAGGATCAGGCGCGGCCCACGGTGTTTCGGTAAGATGCGAGATTCTAATAGATGCCTGTTAGTTCCCGGTTGCGGGAACGGGCCCAGTAATAATTAATTGAAAACAATGCGTACCTGGATGTGTCTGATTTGCGGCTGGATCTATGATGAAGCCGCGGGGTTGCCGGAGGAGGGCATTCCGCCCGGCACCAAGTGGGAAGACGTGCCGCCGAATTGGGTGTGTCCCGAGTGCGGGGCACGCAAGGAAGATTTTGAGATGGTCGAGATCTGACCTCGTTCCGTGACGATTACAATCCGGCTATGAGCGAACGCGCCAATTTCGATCTCACGAATCAGTTCCTGATCGCCATGCCCGGCATGGCGGATCCGAATTTTGCCGGCGCCGTCATCTACGTTTGCGAACATACGCCCAAAGGCGCGCTCGGCCTGGTGATCAACCGGCCCACCGACCTCACTTTGGCGGCCCTGTTCGAGCGCATCGAGCTGCCCCTGAACGATCCCGAGCGGGCGGGCGCGCCGGTCTACTTCGGCGGCCCGGTACAGACCGACCGCGGCTTCGTGCTCCATGCGCCCGTGGGCCAATACACCTCGTCCATCAAGGTGGGTGACCTCGCCCTGACGACGTCCCGCGACGTGCTCCAGGCCGTGGCAGAAGGGCAGGGGCCGGGGCAGATGCTGGTCACGCTCGGATACGCGGGCTGGGGGGCGGGGCAGCTGGAGGACGAGCTGGCCGAGAACGCCTGGCTCAGCGTGTCCGCCACGCCCGAGATCATTTTCAACGTTCCGCCCCGCGAGCGTTTCGACGCCGCCCTGGCGCTGCTGGGCATCGACCCGATCATGCTGGCAGGCGAAGCCGGCCATGCCTGACGAGACGCTGCTCGCATTCGATTACGGGACCCAGTTCATCGGCGTTGCCGTCGGCAATACCCTGACGCGGCACGCCCGTCCGCTCGAAGTCTTCGCCAATACCACGCGCGAGGCCCGCTTCGCCCGCGTCGAGCAATTGTTGCAGGAGTGGCAGCCCGCGCGGCTGGTCGTCGGGCTGGCCCTGGACGCCGATGGCGGCGAACAGCCCATGACGGCGTTGTGCCGCCGGTTCGCGAACCAGCTGCACGGACGCTACGGCTTGCCGGTCGAGCTGGTGGACGAGCGCGGCACCAGCCTCGCCGCCCAGGCCGAAATGGGCGCCGCCGGGCGCGGCCTGCGGGTCGACGCCGTGGCCGCCGCCATCATCCTGCAAAGCTATTTCGATGCCAGTCCGCCCGTCATGTCGCGCCCGCCGCCGGGGTGCCCTGGCTGACGACTGCTTTCTTTTTCCGGAACTGCCATGACTCCAACTCCTCCTTCCCTCGACGCCGAGGCGCTATATGTGCGGCTGCGCGAGGCCGTGCGGGACCTGATGGCCACGCTGCCCGCCGGGCGCACGCACCTGGTGGGCATCCATTCGGGCGGCTCGTGGATCGCCGAGCGCCTGCACCGGGACCTCGGGTTGCCCGAGGCGCCGGGCAAGCTCGACATCAGCTTTTACCGCGACGATTTCGCGCGCATCGGGCTGCATCCCCAGGTCAAGCCGTCGGCCATCACATTCGACGTGGACGACAAGCACCTGGTCCTGATCGACGACGTGCTCTACACCGGGCGCACCATACGCGCCGCGATGAACGAGCTGTTCGACTACGGCCGCCCGGCCTCGATCAAGCTCGCCGTGCTGGTGGACCGCGGCGGCCGCGAGCTGCCGGTCGCCGCCGATTTTGCCGCCGCCACCATTGAGCTGCCGCCCGGCCGCAATCTCGTACTATCGCGCAACGGCGAGTCTTTCAAGATCGATTTCGAAACCCTGCCGCCCCAGGAGCCGCAACATGCGTAACCCGCAGCTCAACAGCAACGGCGAGCTTACCCACCTGTTGACCGTGGAGGGATTGCCCCGGGACATCCTGACCCACATCCTCGACACCGCGGAATCCTTCGTGCCGCTGGCCGACCGCGAGATCAAGAAAGTACCGCTGCTGCGCGGCAAGAGCGTGTTCAACCTGTTCTTCGAGAACTCCACGCGCACCCGGACCACCTTCGAAATCGCCGCCAAGCGCCTGTCGGCCGACGTCTACAACCTGAACATCAGCGCCTCGTCGGCCAGCAAGGGCGAATCGCTGCTCGACACCATCAACAACCTATCGGCCATGCAGGCCGATCTTTTCGTGGTGCGCCACGCCTCCAGCGGCGCACCGCACCTGATCGCCCGCCACGTCGCGCCCCACGTGCACGTCATCAACGCTGGCGACGGCCGTCACGCGCACCCCACGCAGGGGCTGCTCGACATGTATACCATCCGTCACTACAAGAAGGACTTCTCCCAGCTCACGGTGGCGATCGTCGGCGACATCCTCCACTCGCGCGTGGCGCGGTCGGACATCCATGCGCTGACCACGCTGGGCGTGCCGGAAGTGCGCGCCATCGGCCCGCTGACGCTGCTCCCCTCGGGGCTGGAGCAGATGGGCGTGCGCGTGTTCACCAACATGGCCGAGGGGCTCAAGGGCGTGGACGTGATCATCATGCTCCGCCTCCAGAATGAACGCATGCGCGGCGCGCTGCTGCCCTCGGCGCAGGAGTATTTCAAGCACTACGGCTTGACGCAGGAGAAGCTCGCGCTGGCCAAGCCCGACGCGATCGTCATGCATCCGGGCCCCATGAACCGGGGCGTAGAAATCGACTCGTCGGTGGCTGACGGCAAGCAGGCCGTCATCCTGAACCAGGTGACTTTCGGTATCGCGGTCCGGATGGCCGTCATGAGCATCGTCGCTGGAGCCTGATCCCCATGAAGATTTGCATACAGGGCGGCCGCCTGATCGATCCGGCCAACGGCATTGACGCCGTCAACGACATCTACATCGCTGCCGGGCGCGTGGTCGGCATCGGGCAGGCGCCGGAGGGGTTCTCCCCCAACCGGGTCATCGACGCGCGGGGCCTGGCCGTATTGCCGGGGCTGGTAGACCTCTCGGCGAGGTTGCGCGAACCGGGCTTCGAGCATCGCGCCACGCTCGAATCGGAAATGCAGGCCGCGCTCGCCGGCGGTGTCACCAGCCTGGTGCTGCCGCCCGACACCGATCCCGTGCTGGACGAACCGGGGCTCGTCGAGATGCTCAAGCATCGCGCCCGCCAGCTCAATCAGTCCCATGTCTATCCCCTGGGGGCGATGACCGTGGGCCTGAAGGGTGAAGTCATCACCGAAATGGCCGAATTGACCGAAGCGGGCTGCGTGGCCTTTTCCCAGGCCGACGTGCCCGTGACCGACACCAGCGTACTGCTGCGCGCCATGCAATACGCGCGCACCTTCGACTATGCGCTGTGGCTGCGTCCGGAAGACCCGTGGTTGTCGCGGGAAGGCGTGGCGGCGAGCGGTGCCATGGCGTCTCGGCTGGGGCTGGCCGGCATACCGGAGCAGGCCGAGACCATCGCCCTGCACACTTTGTTCGAACTGCAACGCGTCACCGGCGTGCGCCTGCACTTGTGCCGCATCTCCAGCGCGGCCGGCCTCGAGCTGGTCCGGCGCGCCCGCGCCGAAGGGCTGCCTGTCACCTGCGACGTCGGCGCCCACCACGTGCATCTGACGGACGTGGACATCGGCTACTTCGACGCGCACTGCCGCTTCTCGCCGCCGCTGCGCGGCCAACGGGACCGGGACGCCATCCGCGCCGCGCTCGCCGACGGCACGATCGATGCCATTTGCTCGGACCACACGCCCGTGGACGAAGACGACAAGCTGCTGCCTTTCGGTGAGGCCGAGCCCGGGGCCTCGGGCCTGGAATTGCTTTTGTCCCTGGCGCTGAAGTGGGCCCGCGACACCCAACAACCGGTTAGCAAGGCCGTCGCCCGCGTCACGAGCGAACCCGCCCGCGTGTTGGGCAACAAGGTGCTCGCTTCGTGCGGACAGCTCGGCGTGGGCGCGCTCGCGGACCTCTGCATCGTCGATCTCGACGCACACTGGACGGTGAGCGAACAGAGCCTGGTCAGTCAAGGCAAGCACACGCCCTTCCTGGGCATGGAGCTGCCCGGCAAAGTGCGCGCGACCATGGTGGCCGGCCACGTCGCGTACGAGGCGGCCGCCTGACCGTGCGCAGCGTGGTGCGGTGGTGCGCCCACCTGCTGCGGTTTGCCGTGCGCTTTGCGCTCGTGACCGCTTGGGTGGGCTTCGGGCTCCTCGTGCTGGCCACGGTGTTCCGGCTGGTAGACGTGCCCACGCGCGATCGGATCAACAACTGGTGGTCGCGTTGGCTGCTGCGTTGGTGCGGCGTGCGGGTGCATGTGAGCGGCCGGCCTCCGCTGGAGGGCCCGGCACTCTTGATCGCCAACCATATCTCGTGGCTGGACATCTATGCGCTCAGCAGCGTGCGATGCACCATCTTCGTGGGCAAGCGCGAGCTGCGTGATTGGCCCGTGCTGGGGTGGTTGATCGCCGGCGTGGGCACCGTATTCATCGAGCGCGGCAGCCGGCGTGCCGTCCATCGCGTGGCCGAGGCCATGCGCGAGCGCTTCCAGCGCGGCCAGCTCATCGGCCTCTTCCCCGAAGGCACCACGTCCGACGGACGCGACGTGCTGCCTTTCCATGCCGGCCTATTCGAACCCGCACGCCGGGCCGGCGTGCCCATCCAACCCGTGGCCCTGCGCTATCTACAGCATGGGCGGCCCAGCACGCTGCCCGCCTATATCGGCGATGAAACCCTGCTTGGCAATGCCTGGCGCGTGCTGGGCACGACGGGTATTTCGGTGCAGGTGATCTACCTGCCGGTCGTGGTTCCCGAAGCCGGCGATGAGGATCACCGGCACGCCATGGCCGCGCGCGTGCGCGAAGCGATCCGGCGCGAGGTGTGCGGCGGGGGCTGAGCGCCCTGCGCCGATGCCTTCCACCTAGGGCCGTCCGCGCAAGGGGCCGGTTGGCCTCACTTCCCGGGAATCGCAGGAGAGGCGCCCGCGCGTTCGCGTCGCGTCCGTCCGGCGCCGCGCTTGGACGGAGCCGGTTGGGCGAACAGGCGGCGCACCAGCGCCCGCACCCATTGCAGGGATGGGTCGCGCGCCGTGTTGGCGTGCCAGATCAACCGCACGTCGTAGTAGGGCGGATCGGGCAGGGTCCAGACCTTGAAGCCGTAGCGGTCCTTCGCGTTGCGGGCATACGTGGTGGGGACGATGGCCAGCATGCGCGAGTTCATGACGATCTCGGGCAAGGCGCCGTAATGCAGTGCGCGCACGACGATGCGGTGATCGAGCTTCAGGCGCGCCAACATGTCGCGCACGCTGTCGTGGAAGGTCGCGGTGGGTGCCGCCACGGCAAGCGAGGCGGAGGCCAGCTCGCTGGGCGTGAGGGTCTTGCCCTGGTGGCCCGCGGAAGGCAGCCAGTCGGGGGCGCTGATGGCCACGTAGGGTTCGTGGAACAGCACGTCGGCCTGGATGCCGCGCCGCTTGGGATGAAGAATGCCAATGGAGAAATCGATTTCGCGGGCCTCCAGTGCAGCGGCCACGTCGGAGGCCAGGACCGAGACGTTGGTCAGCCGGGCGTGCGGCGCTTCGACGTGCAAGGCGGCGGCGAGCGTGGGCAGGAAGGTCATCTCTCCCAAGTCCGACAGCGACACGCGCCATTCGACATGGCTGTGCATGGGGTCGAATGCTTCCCGGCCGCTCACGAGCGCTTCCAAGGACCGCAGTTCGTTGGCGACCGCGGGCGCGACGTGTTCACAGACGCTGGTGGGAATGAGGCCGTGCGGCGTGCGCAGGAAGAGTTCGTCTTCGAAAAAATAGCGCAGGCGCGCGAGGGCGTTGCTCGTGGCCGGCTGCGAAAGCGCCAGCATCTTGCCCGCGGCGGTGACGGACCGGGTCTGGTAGATGGCGACGAGGACGCGGAGCAGGTTGAGGTCCAGCTGGCGGAAGTTCATGGGAGTTCCCGGTGGGTGTCTGCCTGCCGCCGACGGCTTGCCACAACGGCGCGAAGGCAAAGGCCGGTGGGTCATGGATTCCCTGTATGGGGACTCTCCAAGACATTCACCAAACCAATGTCGAATATACGAAAAAACCATTGGCCCGGGGCGCCCTTCGTGGAAAAGAATAGAGCCGAAGCACGCCACAGAGGAGATGGGAGCGATGGCGGAGCGCTCGTTCGCAAACGAAGTCGGCAAGCTCAGGCTGGGCGAGGGCGACGAATTCCGGGGGGAAGGCATACTCGCCGTCACCAAGGCGCTGCTTCAATCCGGCGTTGCCTACGTCGCAGGCTACCAGGGTGCCCCGATCTCGCACCTCATGGACGTGCTCGCCGACGCGCACGACATCCTCGAAGAACTGGGCGTGCATTTCGAGCATAGCGCTTCCGAGGCAACCGCGGCCGCGACGCTTGCGGCATCGGTGAACTATCCGCTGCGCGGCGCCGTCACCTTCAAGTCCACCGTCGGGACCAACGTCGCATCCGACGCCCTGGCTAACCTCGCCTCCGGCGGCGTGACGGGCGGTGCGCTCCTGATCGTGGGAGAAGACTATGGCGAGGGCTCGAGCATCATGCAGGAGCGCTCGCACGCCTTCGCGATGAAATCGCAAGTCTGGCTGCTCGATCCCCGGCCCAACCTGGAAAGCATGGTGCGCGCGGTCGAACACGGCTTCGCGCTGTCCGAGGCCAGCAACACGCCGGTGATGCTGGAGTTGCGCATACGGGCCTGCCACGTGCACGGCCGCTTCAAGACGCGGGCCAACAAGCGGCCGGCCTTCACGCTCAAGGACGCGATCGAGCATCCGGTCCGGGACGTCGAGCGCATTGTCCTGCCGCCCGCATCGTACCTGCACGAGCAAGAAAAAATCGCCAAGCGCTGGCCGGCTGCAGTGCACTACATCACCGAGCACGGCCTCAACGAGTTCTTCTCGGCCGACCGACGCGACATCGGCATCGTCATGCAGGGTGGCATGTACAACGGCGTGCTGCGCGCGCTGGAACTGCTGGGGCTGGCCGATCCCTTCGGCCGCTCGCAAATCCCGCTCTACGTGCTGAACGTGACCTATCCCTTGGTGGACGAAGAGTTCGTGCGGTTCTGCGCGGGCAAGCGCAGCATCCTGGTAGTGGAGGAAGGGCAGCCCGACTACATCGAGCAGGCCGTCCACGCCATCTTGCGCCGCGCCGACCTGGACACGCGCGTGCATGGGAAGGACGTGCTGCCCATGGCGGGCGAGTACACCGGCGGCGTGCTGCTCAAGGGCCTGGCAGAGTACGTGCGTCGCTATGAACCGGTGCTGCTCGAGGGGCGGCCGTTGCCGCGCGCCGCCCGGCCTGCCTCGCCGAAGCGCATGGCCGACAACCCCAAGGCTTTCGCGATAGAGCGCGCGGCCGGACAAGTGCACGGACGCCCGCCCTCATTCTGTACGGGTTGCCCGGAACGGCCGATTTTTACGGCCATCAAGCTGGTCGAGCGCGAGCTCGGGGCCCACCACATCAGCTGCGACATCGGCTGCCATCTGTTCTCGGTCCTGCCTCCCTTCAACTTGGGTGCGACCACCATGGGCTACGGCCTCGGGTGGGCGGGTGCCGCGGCGCTGAACACGCGCGAGACGAACCGGCGCACGATTTCCATCATGGGCGACGGTGGCTTCTGGCACAACGGCTTGACCAGCGGCGTGGGCAACGCTGTCTTCAACCGGGCCGATAGCGTGCTGCTCGTCGTGGACAACGGGTATTCGGCGGCGACAGGCGGCCAAGACCTTCCTTCGTCCCAGGCGCAGAACCCGCTGCGCAGCACCCGTCATCCGATCGAGCGTGCCGTGCGCGGCGTCGGGGTGAAGTGGGTGCAGACGGTAACGCGCACCTATGACGTGGCCCGCATGCGTGACGTATTGCGCAAGGCGCTGACCACGCCCGAGAAGGGGCCGAAGGTCATCGTGGCGCAGAGCGAATGCATGCTCAACAAGCAGCGCCGCGTCCGGCCGTTGATGCGCAAGATGGCAGAGGCCGGCAAACGCGTGGTACGCGAGCGCTTCGGCGTCGATCCCGACACCTGTACCGGCGATCACTCTTGTATCCGGCTCTCGGGCTGTCCGTCGCTGACGATCCGCGACCACCCCGACCCGCTGCGCACGGATCCGGTTGCCGCCGTGGTGGACAGCTGCGTCGGCTGCGGCTTGTGCGGGGAGGTTGCGCATGCCGCGGTGCTGTGCCCCTCTTTCTACCGCGCGCGCATCATCCACAATCCGAACGCCTGGGACCGTCTCCGGGCCCGGCTCGGGAAGCTCGTCATTGGCGCCCTGCAGCGCCGCATCGAGCGTCGCCTGGCGGGGTTGGCGGCATGAGCGCCCACGACGCACAGGCCCAGGCGGCCATGGCCGCCGCGCAACGAGGCACGACGCCGCGCGCCATCACCATCGCCATCCTCGCGATGGGCGGCGAGGGCGGCGGCGTGCTGGCGGACTGGCTGGTCGACCTGGCCGAGCACAATGGCTACCTGGCACAGGCTACATCCGTCCCGGGCGTGGCGCAGCGCACGGGAGCCACCGTGTACTACGTGGAGCTGTTCCGGCAGGCCGACGTGCCGCCGGGCGAGGCGCCGGTGCTTGCGCTCGGCCCCGTGCCGGGCGAGGTGGACGTGGTCATTGCCTCGGAGTTGATGGAGGCTGCGCGTGCCCTGCAGCGCGGGCTGGTGACGGAAGACCGCACGCTGCTGGTCGCTTCCACCCATAGGGTGTATTCCATGGCGGAGCGCACGGCCATGGGCGACGCGCGGGTCGATTCCGCGACCTTGCTCGAAGGCTGCCGCGCCGCGGCTCGCCGCTTCGTGGCCGCCGATTTTGGCCGCGTGGCCGAGGAGGCGGGCAGCCCCATCAGCCCAGCCTTGTTCGGCGCCTTGGCGGCGACGGGGGTCCTGCCTTTCACGCGCGGGCAGTTTGAAGACGCGATCCGGCGGGGGGGCATTGGGGTGGCGGCCAGCTTGCGCGCCTTCGCTGCGGGGTTCGAGTCCGCGCAGCCGGCGGGGGCGGAGGGCGAGCTTGAGGAACGGACCGTGCATCGCGCTGGCGCCGGCCCGGCGCCGGTAGCAGCGCCGGCGACCGCCGCGCAGCGCCCGGCCTTCCCGGAGCGCGTCGGCCCGCGACTGGCTGCGCTGCACGAACGCATGGTGCGCGATTTTCCCGAGGTTTGCCATGGCGTGCTGCGCGCCGGCCTGCTGCGCACCGCGGATTACCAGGACGTCGCTTACGCCGCCGAGTACCTCGATCGCCTCGAGTCCGTGCGCGATGCGCTTGCCGACCGGAGCGCGGCCAGCCTGGACGTGCTGTCGGAGACGGCCCGCCACCTCGCCCTGTGGATGACCTACGAAGACGTCGCGCGCGTGGCCGACCTGAAGATCCGCGGCACGCGGTTCGAGCGCGTCGCGGCGGAAGTCCGGTTTGCTCCCGCGCAGCAACTGGAAATCGAGGAATTCATGCATCCGCGTGTGGAGGAGCTGGCCGATGCCATGCCGGCTGCATTCGGCCGGTGGATGCTGCGCAGTCCTTGGGCGCGCAAGGTGGTGGGCCGGTTCACCCGGCGCGGCAAGGTGGTGCGCACCAGTTCCGTTGGGGGATACTTGCTGCTGTACTTGGTTGCTGCATCGCGGGCGTGGCGCCGCCGCTCGCTGCGCTACCAGGTAGAGACCGGGCGCATGAGGAAGTGGCTGCAAGCCATTTCCGCATTGGCTGCGAGCCGCCCCGCGCTCGCGAGGGAGGTCGCGCGTTCGCAGCGCCTCATCAAAGGGTACGGCGATACGCATGCGCGGGGGTGGGGCAATTTCCGGCGCATCATGGACGTGCTGCCGGCATTGGAAGCACGCGCGGATGGCCACCAGCAGCTGCAAGCGCTCGTCGATGCCGCGCTCGCGGATGAAAGCGGGCAGAAGCTAGAGCAGATGTTGGCGGCCGTCCAGCCTTAACCGCAGAGGAGATAGTCATGAAAATCCCTGGCTGCAAGCTCATCGCCACACTCATGCTGTGCGCTGCGGCGGTCGGCCGCGCCGACGCCCAAGAGCGTACCCTGCGCCTGGTCTCGGCCTTTCCGGAGAACGGCATCTACGTCCAGCACCTGCAGGCTTGGATCAAGCAATTCAACGCGCAAGGCAAGGGCATCCTGCAGATCAACTTCCTGGGCGGCCCCAAGACCATGCCCCCGTTCGAAGTCGGCAATGCCGTCAAGAGCGGCGTGGTAGACATGGCCCTCAACACCGGTGCCTTCTATACCAATGTCCTGCCGGAGGCGGATTTCCTCAAGCTCGGCGAAGTCCCCATCGCCGAGCAGCGCAAGAACGGCGCCTTCGCGGCCATCAACCAGGTCTGGAACGAGAAGGCCAACATGCAATACCTTGCGCGCATGGTGGAGAACCAGCCGTTCCACCTCTACATCAACAAGAAGATCGACAAGCCGGACCTGACCGGCATGAAGATCCGCATCACGCCCGTCTACCGCGAGTTTTTCCAGGCACTCAGCGCCAACGTCATCACCACGCCCCCGGGCGAGGTGTATACGGCGCTCGAGCGAGGCGTGGTCGATGGCTACGGTTGGCCCATCGGCGGCATCTTCGACCTGAACTGGCACGAGAAAACGAAGTTTCGCGTCGACCCGGGTTTCTATGACGCTGAAGTCTCGCTCATCATGAACCTGCCCGCGTACAAGAAGCTCACGCCGCCCCAGCGGGACTACCTCGAGAAGCAACTGCTCGCCCTGGAGGCGAAGAACACCTTCTGGACGCGCTATGCCGAAGAAGAAACGGCGCGCCAGGCCAAGGCCGGCATCCAGGCCATCTCGTTCGACCCTGCAACCGCCAAGCGCTACCGGGACCAGGCCTATGAGATAGGCTGGGCGGTGGCGGCCAAACAGAGCCCAGAGATCGCCGCGCGATTCAAGTCCCTGTTGTCCAAAGAAGCCGCCGCAAAATGATCGAACGTCTGTCCAACGCCTACGGCAGGCTGTTGACGGGGCTTGCCATCGTCGGCTGCGTGGTGCTGTTCGCCATGATGCTGGTCATCGTGGCCGACGTCCTGTTGCGCAACATTGCGGTTCCCGGCCTCCCCCGCGGCCTGGCCTGGAGCAACGAGGTGTCGGAGGCCATGCTGTACCTGCTCACGCTGTGCATTGCCCCGTGGCTGTTGCGCCAGGGACAGCACATACGCGTGGACATCGTGCTGCAGGCCGTGCCGCGCCGGCTAGCCTGGGGCCTGGAATGGAGTGCCGATGTCCTTGGGCTTGCTTGCTGCGTCATCCTCGCCTGGTACAGCGCGCATTCGGCCTGGGATAGCTACGCCTCGGGCGCGCTCAGCATCAAGACGCTGGTGACGCCCGAATGGTGGCTGCTCGCGCCGTTGCCGGTAGCGTTCGCGCTGCTCGCCGTGGAAATGCTGTTCCGCATGCATAGGCTGCTGCACGCTGAAATGGGGCCGCGCCAAGAAGCGGTGAGCGCGTCATGAGCTGGCAAGTCGCCGCGTGGATCTTGTTGGGCGGCTCCACGGTGCTGCTGTTCATCGGCATGCCCGTGGCGCTGGCCTTCATCGCCATCAACATCGTGGGCGCCTGGCTCTACATGGGCGGGGAAATCGGCCTCATGCAGCTCGCCCGCAACAGCGTCAGCTCAGTGGCCGCCTTCGCCCTCACGCCCATTCCGCTATTCGTGCTCATGGGCGAGGTCTTGTTCCACACCGGCCTCGCGCTCAAGGTCATCGACGGCATCGAGCGGATCATCACGCGCGTCCCGGGGCGGCTGGCGGTCGTGGCCGTGGTCGCGGGCACCGTGTTCTCCGCCATTTCGGGATCCACCATTGCCACCACCGCCATGCTGGGCTCGCTGATGCTGCCCGTCATGCTCGAGCGGGGCTATCATCCGCGCATCGCCACCGGCCCCATCATGGCCATCGGCGCCGTGGACATGCTGATCCCGCCCTCCGCGTTGACGGTGCTGCTGGGTTCGCTGTCCGGCATCTCCATTTCCAAGTTGCTGGTCGGAGGCGTCATGCCGGGCGTCATCCTTTCCATCGCCTTCGTGCTGTGGATCGTCTTGCGCGTGCGCATCACGCCGTCCTGGGCACCGGCCGCCGACGTCGGCGAGCAGCGCCGCGGCTGGGAGCGCTGGCGCCTGTTCGTCGCCTACGTGCTGCCCACCCTGTCCATCTTCGGCGTGGTCGTGGGCGCCCTGGCCGCAGGCTGGGCCACGCCCACCGAATGCGCCGCGCTGGGCGCCTTCGCGACCATGGTGCTGGCCGCGCTCTACCGCCGACTCACGTGGGAGGCCATCGCCAAGTCGCTAAAGGGCGCGGCCGCGATCTCCGCCATGATCCTCTTCATCATCCTCGGGGCGACGACCTTCGCGCAAATCCTCTCCTTCTCCGGGGCGAGCAATGGGCTGGTGGAGACCATCACGGGCCAAGGCTGGTCGCCAGGCATGATCGTGCTGGGCATGATGCTAATGCTGATCTTCCTCGGCATCTTCGTGGACCAGATCAGCATGATGATGATCACCCTGCCTATCTTCATGCCCGTGGTCGGCATGCTCGCCATCGATCCTGTCTGGTTCGGCGTCATGTTCCTGATCTGCATGCAGCTCGGCCTGCTGTTGCCGCCCCATGGGCTGCTGCTGATGACCATGCGCGGCGTGGCGCCGCCCTCGGTGTCCATGGGGACCATCTTCGTTGCCGTGGTGCCCTACGTCGTGATGAGCCTGCTGCTATTGGGCGCCGTGTTCTTCCTGCCCGGGATCGCGACTTGGCTGCCGAAGTGGATCGGGTAAGGCTGGCCAGGAGCCACTTCCGGTTTGTTGGCGCGGCGGTGGTGTCTCCCGAGGTTCGTTGACGGCAGTTCCCGCCGAAATCATCGAGGGCCGAGGTTCGGCCCTCGCTGTCATTGCGCCCACAAATGGTTGGAATTTGCTCGACCCGGGTTCGCAAACGTATCTGCCCGATGAGGCGCTTGCGGCCGTCATGCGCCAGCGTGGCGTTCGATTGGGGCAAAATACGCGTTTTGTGTGTTCGTGCGGATCGGGTGTCTCTGCCTGCGTGGTGGCCTTGGCCTTGGAGAAGTTGGGCGAACCACGGGTGCAGGTGTACGACGGATCCTGGACGCAATGGGGAAGCGACCCATCCTTGCCCGTCGAAACCGGCGAGGCGGTTCCTGCGGGCGCAGCGTGAAGCGCCGGGAGGGCAGGCGGAGGCGGTCGTTTCCTCGAAACGAGAACAGTAGTGCAACAACGGAGGAAACATTGGTGACACGACAAGGCGCACTGGATCCGGCCTCGGGGCTGTATTTCACTGAACACGGCTCGGCGTCGCACCCCGCGATCGTGCTGACCCATTCCATCCTGGCGGATGGAAGAATGTGGGACAGGCAGGTCGCGTGGCTGGCGAAGGAATATCGGGTCATCAATGTCGACCTGCCGGGGCACGGGCAGTGTCCGCTCGTGCCCGGAGGTGTCTCGCTCGCAAGCCTGGCCGACGGCATCGTCAAATTGGCGGCGGCCCGCGGGCTAGAGAGCTTTCATTACGTCGGCGTTTCCCTGGGCGCCATGATCGGCTACGAGCTGGCCACGCGGTGCTCGACCTGGCTTGCGAGCATGGTGGCATGCGATGCGCCGCCTTTTGCGCCGGATAACTATCCCGCGCTATGGGAGGCACGGATCTCCCGCGCGCAACGCGATGGCACGGCTGCGCTCGTCGAGGAAACGCTGCAGCGCTGGTTTACGCCGCAGACCTTGGCGCGGCGGCCGGATTACGTCGAGGAGCTCAGCGAGACCATCGCCCAGACGTCTGCCGAAGGCTTCGAGCATTGCGCATTGGCCATCTCCCGCTTTGACTACCGGGATGCGCTGCGCGCCTGCACCGTGCGCACGACGCTGGTCGCCGGCGAGTCGGATGGAACCATTCCCGAGGCGCTGCAAGCCCTCGCGGCCCAGATGCCGAATGCGGTTTGGTGCGAGATTCCCGGCGCGGGCCATCTTCCCAACCTCGAGAACCCGGACGCGTTCGATGCCATGCTGAGGCGCCACCTGTCGTCGTGACAGGGCGCGCGTCATGCGTCCTGAGACTTGCGGATGGCGTCGGCCAAGTGCTTGAGCATGGCGCGGGTGGCCCGCGGCAGGCTGGTGCGCGACACGATGTAGGCGTTCAGCGGCAGGTGAGGCTCCCACTCCGTCACGATGCGCTTGAGCTTGCCCGTTTGCACGTAGTCGCGCCCGAGGATCTCCGGTATGAGTCCAACGCCTATGCCGCATGCCACCATTTCGCGCAGCAGCCGCGTGAAGACGCGGCCGCACCTGAGCAATTGCGTGGCCACCGACAAGACCAATGCATGCGCTAACTTCTGAGCGGCGGGCGCAGGCAGGGGCGTGCTGAGCCCCCGCCCCGCGTCATGGGGCCCTCGACCGAAGGCATGACCATGGCTGGGCGCCCTTTCGCCTAGAATGAGGGTTTCTGCCAATAGAAGCCCGCGTCGAACGGGCCGTCTCCAGACAACCATGAGTCAATCTTCGAGTCGCTTGCTGATGCGCGTGGCGGCCGCGCATAGCGTCAGCCATGTCCACATCATGACCGTGCCGGCCATGTTGCCGCTGCTGCCGGGCGCGATGGGCGTGGGCTTCGTCGACCTCGGCCTCGCCATCAGCGTGTTCAACGGCGTATCGGCCGTGGCCCAGGCTCCGCTGGGCTTCATCGTGGACCGGGTCGGGGCCAAGCCCATGCTCATGTCGGCCCTGGCGCTCGGCACGCTCAGCTATTTGCTGCTGGCGGTGTATCCGGCCTATTTCTGCCTGCTGCTGTGCATGGCCGTCGCGGGCTTCGCCAATGGCATTTATCACCCGGCCGATTATTCCCTGCTGTCGCGCGGCATCGAGTCCAACCGCATGGGCCGGGCCTTCTCCCTGCACACCTGCGCCGGATCCCTGGGCGGGGCCTTGACGCCGCCCGTCATGGTCGGCCTCGGGGTGGCCTGGGGCGTTCGCTGGGCCTTCGCCGCGGCGGCGCTCGCCGGCTTGCTGTCGCTGGCCTACCTGGCTTTCGGTGATCGACACGCGGCCGCGGTCGCGCCTGCGGCCAAGAAGTCGCCCGGTCCGGGCAAGCCCAAGGTCGCCATCCCGATCGCGGCGATCGGCGTGCTGACTTTCATGTTCATGCTGCTCAGCCTGAGCACGGGCTCCATCGAGCGGTTCTCGGTCACCTCCCTCATGCAGGGGTTCGGCGTGCCCCTGTCTACCGCCAACATGGCGCTGACGGCCTATATGTTCGCGGTTGCCTGCGGCGTGCTGGCGGGCGGCTTCCTGGCCGACCGCACCTCCCGGCACGGCATGCTCGCAGGCGGCGCGTTTGCCGCGGCGGCGTTGCTGGTGGTGGTCGTCATATGCGTCCCGCTGCCTGCGCCGCTGCTCGTGGGGATCATGGGCGCGGTGGGCTTCCTGGCCGGCATGGTGTCTCCGTCGCGGGACATGCTGGTGCGTGCCGCGTCGCCCGCCGGGGCGGAGGGGCGCACCTTCGGCATCGTCTCCACCGGCTTCAACGTGGGCGGCGTCGCCGGCCCCGTGCTTTTCGGCTACCTGATCGATCGCGGTTGGCCGACGGGCGTGTTGTGGGCGACCGTCCTGCTCATGAGCGTGACGGCCATCATCGTGATGCTGCAGGAAAGGCGTTCGGTCGGCCGCCCTGGCGTGGCCGCCAGCCGCGCCTGAGCGCCGCGCGTCAGACGGCCCGGTGCGCGGCCTCGCGCAGGCTGCCGCGGCGGGCCGCGACGCCCGCCAGCAGGGCG
>Ga0065720_1019408_pt1 | contig 26653 bp, 32 predicted proteins | sample Thericmetagenome_FD_59107 | JGI IMG/M metagenome (GOLD analysis project Ga0065720, IMG submission 59107) | Thermophilic microbial communities from the Joint Bioenergy Institute, California, USA of rice/straw/compost enrichment - eDNA_2 v2... | ecosystem: Engineered > Solid waste > Grass >... | reverse complement strand
CTTTCCCCCCCCCCTCCCCCCCGGGGATCGTCGTGTCAACACCTCAATTTTACCATCGCACTTCTTTCTTATGAGAGAATCTTTTCATGTCGAGCTCTTTCTTGACTCTCATCTGTCTTTACATCGAACATGGATAAAATGAGACGAGTGGAAAGTCTGTACCGTATTGTACACAAACACATCGTACAATCGACACATGCTGTGCTAGCTCTGTCCTGGGTATCATATATCCCCCTTCCCAACACAACTGACTCTAACCAATTAATTTACAGCCAGACTGGTGTACCTAAGTTGGCTCTCGAGAAGGGCTCCTATTTCTTCCACAAACTCCAACCTTCTCCAGAACTTGAAGATTTACCTGAAGCAACTAGCGGCGCATCATTCGTAGTATCCCGTACACTCTGCTCCTTCTTGTACTCCGCCTCCAACGCGCGCTGAGCATCGAACTCGGCCTGGCGCTGTGCCATCTTCAGGCGCTGCTGCTCGAGATCGCGGATCACGCCGGCGTGCATGGCCTATTGTCGGGGAGTTAGTTAATTTGACCTGGAATTAAACCGCGATAAGGCAGTTCAATGCATGAGATGAATAACGAGGTGAAACGGTGGAGAAGAGTGGTAGGTACTTCTTGCTCCCACTTCTGCTGGAAGTGCACCAGCACGATGGTGCCAGCCGCAAACAGAGACGTGCCGAGGAGTGTGAGTTTGGATGCGCGGGACATTGTTTTGGTCTCTTTTTGGGTTCTACTAGCTGTGGTAGTCTTTTTCGTAGCACATCGCAGTCAATTGATCTCAAGTTGTCAGTCTCAGGAGCTCAGAACTGTCATGAGACGCCGAGATGGACCCGGAGGTAGCTTCAGCAGGGACCAAGGGGACCACTGAGGTCGTGAAGGTGTGCGGGCGATTGCAGATTTGGTCGGGGTAATTGGTGGAGACTTCTTCACCGCCTACTGCAATAGGAAGAATCTCTTCGCTGAGAAAGCTCATGCTATGATAAGATAAGCCTGCGATAAGGTGGGGAAGCTTCGCCGGCCGCAGAACGTCAGCGGTGCAGGTAGGGGTTCGTTGCGCTGCCTGTTGGTGGAGGGTCCCGCTCGGTTGGTGCTCCGCCGACTTGGTTGACGACTTCTGTTGCAAACATCAGTTCTCGAGGGTTGACAACGATTTCTAACGCTTGCAATTGAAAGCGGAACTATTTCAAGGCGGATATTTATTGAGCTGTTGAAAATCAAGACCGATACTTCAAGGCCCGCTTTTCTCCTCTTCTTCCCTTCCTCCTAGTTCATAATAGCAACCACCATGGTATGTTGGACCCCTGGATGTCACCCGTCCTGACAGCATCTTGAGATGATGCCCGCATTGGTCTCCTAACCTACGGGATGCTGACATCGTCACAGTCTGCACAAAACTCAGCGGGTATCCAGACTCTCCTCGACGTACGTCATTCATGTTCTTGGTCCAAAATGCCAGCCACACGCCAGAGTGACTGGGACTCACAATGACCCCAGGCCGAAAGGGAGGCGCAGAAGATTGTTCAGAAAGGTTTGCAATGTTCTCCCACATGCCCTTGAACTACCTGCTAACATGCGCGACGACAGCCAGAGAATGTACGCCCTCCTAACCTATCCTCCCCTAAACCTCCTATCGAAACATGGCAGGCCCCTGACCGTTCGCCCCCACAGATCGCACCAAGCGCGTAAGAGAAGCGCGCGACGAGGCCAAGAAAGAGATTGAGGCCTATCGGGCGCAGAAGGAGGCGGAGTACAGGGCTTTTGAGGCAGAGGTACGGCCACTAAGACTACCAGCTCCGGCAACATAGAAAAGGGGTCACTTAAGGGATACTGACAGATGGGCAGCATACACGTGGCAACAAGCAGGCTGAGGAGGAGGCCAACCGTGAGGCTGAGGCCAAGATCGCTGCCATTAAGGAGGCAGGCAAAAAGAACCAGGACAAGGTGATTGAGCAGTTGTTGGAGGCGGTGTATACTGCTAAGGCGATTCCAACGTCATAAGGGGGGTTGACTGATAGTTGAAGATTACGAGGTGTAGGAGTGATGTAGCTTTGAATTCCATGTCAAGGCTGGCTCGCCTAAACGATCAAATGCGAATAATAGAACGGTATAAACGGAATGCCTCGCCGTGGTATCTTGGTATCAAAATCACCTGTACTATATTCCATCTGTGATATTATCCATTATTGCAGGAACTCAACAAGTGTCTTCAGCATCTCCTTCATTTCCTTGCCCTCCTCGGTATCAATGTCAATCCCGTCGATCTGCTCTTGGATCGTAGCCTTGATCACATCAAACGTCTCATCTCGATCAGCCAGCAGCTCCTTTATCTTCCTCCTCGCTCCATCATCCTCCGCGACCAACCACGCCAAAATGACATCGATCGTCTGCAATGTGAACAACCCGGCATCCAACCTCCGCGAGAACCACTCGTCCTCCATCTCTTCCCTCTCATCCTCGTTCATACCTGCTTTTTCCTCGTCAATCTTGGCGTCAACCCTAGCCATCTTAGCAGCAACGTCCCGCCGGATCTTCATCAGCCTCTCGATCTTCTCATAGTCCTTCTCCACGAATTTGGCTAGAGTCCGTATCCGCTCAGGCGAGTCGCCCGGCAGAAGGCGCAGCATTTGTGAGAAGATGCCGACCAGGTGTTCAATAATCCGTGCGTCATCCTTCTTCATGAACATGGTGAAGATGGTCTTCAACCCGCCGGCCTCGACCAGACGCTGGCAGACTCCTAATGTGGCAGCACCCCCACCGATTGTTGCGTGGTCCAACAGCCGTAACGCAGCGGGCTTGACAAGTTTCCCGCCATCTTTCAGCATGATTAGGATAAGCTCAATGCCCTCTGCCTCCACGAACTTCTCCTTCCCCTCTGGCTCGTCCACAAGGCTGGTCAGAGCAGCAAAGAGATTCTCGACGTACTCCTCCTCGTCGCCGCCCTTCTCAGGATCGCGTTTACGGTAACGCGCCACAAGCTGCAGCATGCGGTCGACAGCATCCATCTCTGCCAGACGCCGGCGATTTTCTCTACTTTCCTGGACCAAGATGGCCAGGATTTCGGCCGCATATTGCCGGTTCTGGGAGACCACAACACCAGGCGTAGTCTCTTCTTTTTTAACCCTGTCCAAGAGCCATGTTACCAAGCTCTTATCGCGGCCAAGCTCCGAAACAGTTTCTTTCCTTGCGCTCGAGCAAAGGTTCTCAACCACCCCGAGGACCCGGTACACCCCCTCTCGATCAACCTCATCCTTATCTTCCTGCAACCTCTGCAAATTACTCACCAATAACCCCACTAAATCCGCATCCATCATCGCCTGCACGAGCCCGCTAAACTGCTCCTCCGTCGCAGGCACATCCTCGTCCGTCAACTCACCAATTATCTCCACCGCTGCAAGCGCAATATCCGTATTCTCATGTGCCAGCAACGACACCAAACTTGCCGCACTCCCCAATTTCACAAACTCCGGATACAGCCCCGGATGCTCCGACAACAACGAGAGCGCCTTAATCGCCGCATCCAGATCCGCCTCGCTATCAATAAACTTTGCTGGCTCGTCCTCATACCGCGCACGTAGCTCCGCATTCCGATTTATTTTCTTCTCGAACGCAAGCGCCAGCTTCTTTAGACTCCCTGCATCGAGTGTGCCGTCCTCGGGTAACAGGTCCGCGGTCGCGGAGTTGGCAGCTGGGTTGGAGGTATCGATGTAGTCGAGGATTTCGCGCTCAGTCTTGGAGATACCGCCGCCGAAGAAGCGGCCTTCGTCGTCGTCGCCTGGTTCTTCGTAGTCGTCGTCGGGAGGGGGCGCGGCTGGGCCATAGTCTTCGTCGTCTGCTTCGTCGGGAGGAGGGGCGGAGGGACCGGGTTCGTCTTCGACACGAGCGTGGCGAGAGGCTGGGGAGAGTTTGGCAGATTTGTAGATCTCAGCTGGAAAAACCTGGTTAATTGGAGGCTGAAGGAAAGATGGCGGGTAAGAAGGGACGCACTTGGGTCGCGGATGGGCTCCAGCTTGCGTTTACTGGGTATGCCGGATTTCTGCAAATGATATTAGTTAAGTTCATGGCAATTGGAATTGGAAGTGAGAAAAATACCTGGAAGATTTCGTCTATGCTTGCCATTGTGGGGGATGGATGTGGTAACGACCTTGATGCTCGAAGCTTGCTGTTGCTTTGTTTTGTTCCCTTAAGATGGCACCGTTGCTGGTGAAGATGTCACCAGGGTACAGTTATCAACCTTTATCTGTACCGTTAGTTCGCACTGTATATTTTTGGAACCCTAACCCTGGTTTCATTTAGCCCCTGACCCCTCAAGATCAACACCAGCGCATGTCTGCGTGAGTCAACAGATGAGAGGTTTTTTTTATTTCATTTGAACTAATCTTTGTTCCTTAATCACACGTTCAGTCTTTTGGATCTTCCTTCGTTCATTTTACTGACACATCGCTATGGCCCCAACGGTGATCCTCGTCCGCCACGCTCAGGGGTATCACAATGTGGAGAATAAGTGCCCCCCGTTCCCCGTGTTTTCTTCACCTGGTACCTTGTTATCATGCCTATGGAGAAGACACAGGCATGATTAGAGAGAAATATTTTTCTTGTATACCCAGCAGGAATCTTGGTTCTCTGTTCTCCGGCCCTAAGCGGGAAAGATGGGAGAGGGTCGGCGAGCGTCCATTCCAGCTCTCTCAGCTTTCCCCCCTGACATTCGCTCCTCTTGATCTCATCAATACACGCCAAAACATAATTCTATTCCTTGCCATTACTTCCAGCTAACTCACCGCACAAGACTACAGCCTCCATGACCCCGAACTGACCGAACTCGGCCGGGATCAATGCCGGCAAGTTCGCGACAAACTTGTCCCCCGCATCCCAAAAGACTTTGACGTCGGCCTGATCATCGTCAGCCCCATGAAGCGCACAATCCAGACAGCTTTGCTCATGTTTGGGGAGCTCATCGAGAGAGGCGTCCCCATCATGGCTCATGCCGGATGGCAAGGTGAGTTTCTTCATCCACTCCTCACTAGCACATTTCCCTCCTCGCTTGGCGTTCACATTGTTTTTGATGTCCACTCCGCTTACAACTATCGTTGTCTCTCTCGTTCAATCTTCCAGCAATCCGCAGACTCCGCAAACTAACTCCTGCCCCAGAAAACGGCGTCCAACCCTGCGACATTGGGTCTTCTATCGACGAGCTCAAGGCCATGTTCCCGCAGGTCGATTTCTCGCAGGTTGATCCTGTCTTCCCGGATAAATCTTCGCCAGAAGCAGCGTTTTATCATGAAACGAAGTCAGCTATCATTAAACGAGGGCAGACTGTACTCAGAGAACTTCGTGAGCGGCCGGAGAAGGCTGTTATTGTAGTTTCACACTCGGGGTTCCTCAGATTGGGGTGTACGGGGCATTGGTTCATGAATGCTGATTGGAGAGTGTTTGAGTTTGAGGAGGGGGAGGAGGTTAAGTTGAGGCAATGGGAGGAGACCAAGGCGGGAGGAATGTGCTGGAGCTGGGAGGAGACGGTCCCGTTGGGGCATGGGTTGCCGGAGCCTTGAGGTTGAGGGCTGTGAAGGTGGGAAGGAGAGCATTGAGACTAGCTCATCATTCTGCTATGCGCATTTATTGGGCTTGGCTCGAGTGTTTTTGGCTGTTGGATACCCTCCCATATGGCATCAACAGTGGCGCATTCTCATTGCCGAACTAGTCGAAAACTGGTTTTAAACTGGCTTCCATATCTATTATGGAATACCAATCTTCCTAACGGTCTGCACTTGGTCATGGTTCATCAGCCGTGCGAAACGAAAAACACCATCCACATATCTCATCCGCACCAACCACATAACTCCCTTAACTCCAGCAAACCAATCTTTTTACCTGCCATAATACCAATTAGGGCGCTACTTCCGATTTCCTCTACCGTCTTTACTTTAAACTCTGCCAACTATAGCGCTCCTGTCACAAGACGTTAACTGCCCAGCCGGATGCCTGGACACGTCCATTCGGTAAAATGCTTGTTACCCGTGCTTTATTGCCACTTCCATCAACGGCGCCGGCTGTGATAGGCCAGGGATAAAATAAACAATCTTGCACCCCACAAACTCTCCGTCACCATGCCGGCACTTGGGAGGAAGCCTTCCGAAGGGGGGAACTTGCGGGGTAGAACGGGTGATGGCTGAGACCGAGTAAGGGAGGGAATATCTAGGACTTGGATACCCTGGGGGTGCTGCAGCGGATTTGAACTCTTTTGTGAGGAACTCCTATACTTTTTCTGTGAAGCGACTGACTACTCACCACTGTTGTCGGTGGATTGTTGTGTAGTGTGTTTTCACAATATCGCGCTCTCACCATGTTCTGGCTACCACTACTCACCCTGCCCGCTGCCGTCCAGGGGCAGGGCTTCAGCACGACCATGCTGCGCTTTGGCTGCTCGCAGATTGCGATTGATCGCGTCGATCCGTATGCTTACTCTCGTCACGAGCTGCTCACAAATGGCCCTTCTCCCGGCATGCTAACCTGACCAGTCTCGTCGAACCAGGCAACGTCCCCTCGGCCCACGTTCACCAGATCGTTGGCGGTGTAATTCTCCCCATTTACCTCTCGCTGCTTCGTTCCGAATGTGTGCTAATGCTCTGTTCAAGAACGCCTTCAACGCCAGCATGCCCGTCACAGACATCTCCAAACTCGCCACCTGCACCTCATGCACCTTTGACCAAGACCTCTCCAACTACTGGACCGCCAACGTTTACTTCCGCGCACGGAACGGTTCCTATAAGCGTGTTCCGCAAATGGTCAATGAGGCCATCGGCCCCGCAAACGGCGGTATCACGGTGTATTACACTGCGCCGGGGCCGAATACAGTTACTGCGTTTAAGCCTGTATGTTCCTCTCTCCTAACGCATGTATACCCTGAGAAGTTGAGCGCTAACTGTGTGGATGATTGCTGGTAGGGCTTCCGCATGTTCACGGGCGACGTCAACCGGCGCACGCCGACGAACCTGGGCCGGAGGGTGCAGAGCTGCTTCCGGTGCTATACGGGGCCGAACTTTGGCGGGAACATCTATGCACCATGCATGGATCCGCAAAGGGATACGGAACATTTCCCGACGCAGCCTTGTCCGGGTGGCATTCGGTCAAGTGTCATCTTTCCGATGTAAGTCCCCCTTTCCTCAGGTGTGATTCACTTTGTTAGTATGAGGTATCACGGTGAGTGATAAATGAGGACGAAAAGTACTGATTGGGGGAACAGTTGCTGGGACGGAAAGAACCTCGATACACCGAACCACATGGACCATGTCGCCCATCCGATTGATGGTCCCGCGCCATTTGCAGTAGTCGATGGGAAGTGCCCGGACAGTCACCCGGTTAAGATTCCGCAGGTTCACTATGAGGTATGTGAGCCCCAGTCGGCTTCTTTGCTCCTCATCGTCATACCTCGACACGACTAACACATTCTCAGATCGTCTGGGACACCACAGCCTTCAATCGTAAGGAAGACTGGCCAGTGGATGGCTCGCAGCCATTTGTTCTCAGCACTGGTGATCCGTAAGTTTGATGTGTCCCATTTTAGATAACTGTCATGAAATGCTGACAAAGATTGTCTAGCACTGGATACGGCCAACACGGCGATTACGTCTTTGGCTGGAAAGACAACTCGCTCCAGCACGCTATGGACAATCGCTGCTTTGGTCCAACCTGTCGTGGGCTGACGACACAAGGCTTCGATAAGGCGAATGCCTGCACTGTGAAGAGGCTTGTGAATGAGGATAATGATGGGTGTAAGTTTTTTTTTTTGTTCTTGTTCAAATCCAGTCAAATCCAGTGGAGTTGCAAATGTAGAAAGTTGCTGACTATCATGGGGATAGGGCTTGACCATCTGCCTGGGCAGGAACACCTGGCTCATCCGATGTAACTCAACTCTTTGTTTTCCGGGGTACATTGGTTCTCTTTGGTTCTTGTTCAGTCATGGAGGATATTTCGGGAAGAATCTCAGCAATCTTGGCGATCCTTCGCGACCTGATTCGTTCCAGAACGTTATTGTTCGTACCCTTCTATGATTGCTGTCAGCCATTGCCCATGTTGTGTTTCAAGTCCTGGAAGCAGCAGTTAGCCAGATCTGTTCCTACACTGAAGAATTGTCAATATTGTTAATCAATCTCTGTGCTAGAGTATATCTTCGTACTTTTGAATGACTCATGGTCCTTATTTGTGATATTGACTCATAGAATTTCGCTATCTACACCACTGAACGGTAGCTTCAACGGGGCATCATGCTCCATGCCGTCAACTGAAGGTTCTTTTCTCAGGATGGGAACTTCTCGACTACACGCCCTTTCATATTGGACTGTTCGCAATCAGAATTCATGAGCGCCTTTATCGCCTTTCTCACTGTCACCCGCATCTTCAAGATATCCAGAGTCAGTATCCTAATCAATGACACTTAGCGTTCCAACCTTACCCGTTTCAAAAGTCCATCTATCGTAGAGATGAACTGATACATCTATGCTTTCGTTTACCTCGACTCCATCATCAAAATCTAATGACTCCTGCAGTTTTCTCGTCCTCTCTGGGTAAAGTGTAGCGTAGATCGCAGCCTGAAGTCCGCTCTGGAAGATCCTGGGCTTATGCGCCTGCAACTTCAATGATTCGGCAACCTCGCCAAAGTCCTTCGATAAACTCACTGTCGTCGAGCCCTTGAGATTTCCGGAGCTCTTACCAGGCTGGGGCTGGGGGACGCTCTGCCCATAGATATGACCCTTGCGCGGGGGTATTTCGACCAGCTTCGGTTTGACCTTCATAATCGGAACAGCCCTGGAGCATTCGATAGTCCAGGTGTAATTGCCCAGGTCGTTAAAATCCGGGGAGTCAGGTCTTCCTCGTTCGACACTTTTATTGGGGGGTGCATGTACCATATTGGGATTGACCGAAAGTAACGGCTCTTCTAGACGCAAATGATGGAAAGAGATATTGTAGACCGGAAACGATTTTTCGGCCAGTCGGTCTCCTGAGTCGCAGAATGGTGATAGGAATACCAGCTCGCTGTTTTTTTGACTACGACTTCTCGGTGCACACCGCAGTTTACCAGAAAGTTCTGGTACTTCGCAGGTTATGGATTTGGAGTCGGTCCTTGTTTTACACTTTCTGCGATGAAAAATATGGCAGGCCGGAGCGGAGCTGCCCAAGTCGCTTTTGCCGAACTCGGCCACAATAGAATCAGCGTCAACAACATTGTATTGTGACGAGGGGACGGGGGTCTGGAAAGGCTCCAAGCACCCAGAATTCGAAAAGACCCGCGAAAAGGGCTGGAAGAGTCGGCTGGAATCCGGTAATGTTTGAATCGGACCATTGGTACCCAGATTCCAGTAGTCAAAACTTGGTTTTCGGCTTGAGGTTGTACCGTGACATAGGGGGGCCCAGGAAAGATAAGGTGCAGTCCCATCTTTGGATTCTGGCGCTCTTGCAGTCTCCTCCAAAAGGGGTTGGCCAAAGACCGGGGCAATACTCATCGGATTGTGCCCAAGACTAACACTTGAGACAATGGGATGGCGAGTAGGATCAAGATACTCACTCTCTGAAGCCACAGGACTCCAGCTGAAAAGGGGTGTGGAGGCAAACACAACCTGAGGACCTGGGTATCCTGTATTGCCAGCGAAGCCGGTCATTGAGGTCACCTGATACGTGGGCTTAGGAGACGGCAAGGCCATAGAACCGGGTATGGCCCAGGGGTAGTGAGATAGTTCATCACCATCGGTGAACTAGTCAATGGTGCTCCGAACGTCCTCGAATTTTTGATCAGGCGTAGAGGGAAGACTTGTTATTTTGACTTCAGTTGCACTATTCAGTTGATAGAATGTCTGCGGTCGTTCTTGGAGCTGAAGGTACCGCTCACGAAGTGAATGTTCGCTGACTCCCAAGACCTGTGAATCCTATTAATGACCGGGAGCGAAGTCTTCCATAAGACAGCATCGATAGTACCTGTGACATAACACTCCAGTCTTCATTTTTGCTGATCATAAACATCAATTTTTCGTCAAAGTCCGCTTGCCAGATGGATGAAGGATCCTGTTTGAACAGTCAGCGGACCAGTTTCAGATGAGTTCCCTACTTGAACCGTCGTAACTAACCATATTGCCATTAAGCTTGGATGTTAGGAGCTATCAAGAACAATATTTTGTTTAACTTTTTACAAAAAGATGACCTGTATTTGGTGATAAGGATGCGCGTAACAATACTGCTGATGGACTGCTTCAAGATAGTCCGTGATCCGAGGGCGGTTGTGGCGAACTAGTGATGATGGATTATACGCGGTGTTGATGTCAACCACAACACCAAGTTTGAGCTTGCAAATTTCAGCTCTGCGGTCTAGTACTCAATGGGGGAATGTGCTGACAGTGGCGCTTGCCTTCTATCACCAGGTACCTGGCACGATAGGTAAGACTTGAGGTACTTACCATATCTCGGGCGTCTACACTCAGCATCGACCAGTCGCGCCAAACTTTTGTGAATTGAGTCAGAGGCTACTAACTTACGTCCCACGATCCCATCTCCGCATGTATCACCAGAGAGCGGCCAACTCCCGTCAAACGGCTTTACGTTTTAACTGTTGAAAGATTACCAAATGCTATGTGCAGGCACAGCTATTCTAACGAAGGCCTATCCGGCTCCAGGAAAGCTCATACGTCACCGGCCCGGGACTGAGTTCTGAGGCGCCCATCCTCAAAAGGGACGCTACTTCATTAAAGTGAGTTTGGCTGGTGAGCATCAGCAAGCCAGTCGGAAACATATCCGAAGTCAATCGGGTATGGTGTAGCGGTAACATCAGCGACTCTCAAATACGAGTGCTCGCTAGCCCGGGGTTCGACTCCCCGTATCCGAGATATTTTAGGGCTCGTGTCCTTTTGATCGAGTCATGGGTGCACAGAACTTTTTTTGTGGACCGGCGCCTGCGGCGGATCCACCGAAAACGTCTTCGAATTTCAAAGTGATCCAGGTGAGACTGTAGACAAGGTGATTAAGACAATTTTTCATTTTCTTGGTGTCTTAATACTTATTACTATTTTAAATAAAGAGTTAAAAGTGAGAAAATACCTATTATAAATAGTTTTTCATCTGTTGCAATATTAGATTCGAAGTGTTTCCTTGGAGAGTAAGAATCACGCTCCGATCTTGACTAACATATAAGGCACATCAGGTACCCTTAGCAGGCCCTCATTGTCCTTGAGTTCGAGTCTGTACCTTCGTAACAGACCAGAATCTTACTTCCGGTGTCACGAACAATAAGGGCTCCATCTGGAAGACTGGGTTCCGTGCAGCCAACTAATCGGAGTAAAAGAGTGTTGTGATCCATCAAATTCAGATATCCGCCCCCAACGACTCCACGCATTGGGGAGGCGCTCCTCAACACCAAGAGGAATTTAATCCTCAACACTCAAGGATTCTGATTCTCAACGGTCTGTGCCATTGAGGGGGAAGGAGCAAAGGAAGGCACAAAAGTGTATGAGATAGAGATAGTTTCCAAGCAGGGAGATCTGGCCGATGAAGCTCCTAGTCAGCGATACAAACAGTTGTCCGTTCAACTGGTGATTACAGCTATCATCTGACTCTGTGAGAACTCCTCTCTCTCAGCTTCAGAGGTCTGGCACTTCTCGAAACCCATCTCTAGGAGGCCTTTCTGGATCGTCATATCCAGGCTGACATGACGTTGATATCAGGACGGAACTTGCCGCTGGCTGCTCGCCCTGTTGCCGGGCCGATCCGATGAGGCTCTTGGCACCCGCATTGACGTCGGCTGGGCCGTTATGATGTCTCCGTGATTCGGGTACAGGGACATGGTGGCGCGGTAATGGAACTGTAAACCGATTTGATGAGGAAACTACAACGCACATACCGTTTGTTATGAAGCGTGGAGGGTGACTGAAGTTCTACCTTTGGATAGGATGGTCAACACAACAAAGAGAGGAAATAACCGTAGGATCAACTCTATTCGACTCATTGGGTTGAACCGGCGAAGCAGTATAACAGCATTGTCACACAGGGACTGCTGCTAAGGAGTAATTGTGGTTTATATCGACGAGCAAGAAGCTCGCTGCCACAACACTGCGCTGTCTCCACTGTTTTCGCACGATAACAACTAAAGTTGGTAAGTAGTGTGGCTTGGTGACACAACCACAAAGAACCGTAAAAGGAGGGATTAGTTTCGTTAAGTAAGTTACGATGCAGGTGAAGAGGTCCGTTTAAAGCGTAAATTCTGGCGTCGGAGCCAAGTCCTCCTGCTGTCAGCTTTTATCTCCAATTCAACCACTTGTTTTTCCAGAGAACAGAACCCATGATACTAGGTTCTCCTCAGGAGTTCGTTGGGGGCCGGATCCCACTTCAGCCTTCCCGCAGTCGTTGTTTGGACAGCAACCTGCGATAAGGAATGTTTGGCTAGGTAGATCTCCCCAGCAGTAATTCGCCAAGTTTTCACACGTCCACTGTGCTGTCGGAGCTTTGGAGCCGTGAACTACTCCGATGTGACATAAACACTCCTTCAACTCCAGTTCCTGAGCCATTGTGCGACTTGAAGCAACAACTGCTGAACGACAGTTATCGTAACACCAAACCTCTTACAGCTCTTGCGCAGTCACAATAATCTCCGCATGAGCTTATACCACGAAGTCACCCACCCTTCATGCCTTACTCACATGACTTGGCTAATCCTCTATGACCTTGCGTCGCACCTCACCATGCTAGGTGTTTATTGACTTTCCCTCGGTTCATTAACGGCTCCTGCCAACATTCTCGATGGTACTTTGTCTTAGCAAGCCCTCAAGACGTGGACCCAGTGTGACGGGACCGGCGTTGTTGCACGATCACTCGATTGATGGAGGATTGTAGGAATGCCACCGTAAGAACTTGGAACTTTTAACGGATCAGAGACTGTTAAGAAGATTTTCTAGGAACTTCATGGCAAAAGGATTCAATCCATTTTGGGCAGGACCAGCTTAATATACGAACGCCTAGTCAGCGGGACCCATGCATTGCACTAGATGTAGTGCTATGTAACCTATGGAGTCATCGTTTGCGCAGGATGTCGCTGGCTGTACTTCTCCATAATGTTCTCGATCCTTGCGATAGCCAAAGCCTCATGCTTGATGACGATTTGGCCACTAGTGAGTCACTTCTGGAGTTGTGTGAGAAGCGTGACTCGATGGTCGAAAAGGAGGTGAGCGAGGAATTTGAGGAGAAAATTCACGAATGGGGTTGATATGCAATTGCAATGTCTGGGAGAGATGGATTTGTTACAGGTGCCGTGAAAAAGAGAAGAACAGGTCGCGGGAGTATTGAATTGAACTGAATTGCATTTCTGACCCGTATTAACTATGACGATGCTCAACCGTGCCCACGACGCCGACAGGCAAAAAAAGCATATATGCACTGGCTAGTTTAAGCTGTGTATACGCGGGGAAAACCCTGAGGGGGACACCGGTGTGTATCTGCGAGACAAAGGAGTGATGTTAGAAACAGGGAAAAATGTAGGAAAAGAAAAAAATATTGGTTAGGAGGGGAGAGCGTTAGGATGTGGGCGTCTACACTAGACGGTTGTGATTCTGTTTTTTTGTCGTAAGGGGTGTGCATCGTTCGAGATTGTAAGGTCGTGTGTAAGGGAGAGCCGGGAGTGGGCCATAGAATGGGAATCCTTTGTCTTGTCTGATGGTCTATGGGTGAGCCGTAAAGTTCGAGTTGTGATTTTATATTCCCGAATAGTTGGTATGAGTATTAAGATGCCCTGGGTCAGGGCGGCTGGCGCGCGGGTTGTTGGAGGAGACGGGGCGTCTGGAGACCGTCGCGCCGCAAGAGCAAGTTTTGATCGTACTTGGGGGTTGTTGAATCGGACGTGATACTCGGGGAAGTCACTGCATTCCGATGCCTCGGAAAACCACCTAGAGAGGAACCTCCTGTCGAACAGGCTGAGGAAAGCTTTGGCCGAAGGGTCGTCCCAGAGGCTGGATTGCGGTTCATTGGCCCTCCACCATGACTCCATATCCGGTGGCGGGACCTTTTGTGGTTTGGGCGAGGCTAAGGGAGCCCGAGCCAAGCTCTAGGCCCCGGACGGCATGGCTTCCAGAGAGGTCCTGGTTGGATTCCTTGGGCTGTTTGACGCAGACTAGACCAGTCTTTGTGCGGAAAAATATGCAACCCTTCTCCGTAGTGGATGGTTTGGAGGTAGAGTTTAGATCCGATTCCGCTACGTGTACCTTTTCTGGTCTAGTAGGTACTGTGGGTGCAATCCATCGAGCCACCCTAGCCACGGCGTTTGGATGGTACGCCAGACCGGGAGAAGAACCCTGAGGGTTACCTGGGCAGCTGTAACGGGTGACTTTGTCTGGTGCAGACAGGGATCGACAATGGGTCAAATGGGTTAGATGATGGCCACTGACGATGTGGGGTGCACAGCGAAGTCAATTACTATGTGTAATAATCTTTCTTAGTCCTTAGTGTCCTTGTGTTGGGGAGAGGAAAACCAAGAGAAATCCTTCATATTTCCATGTAGCCCCCTTAATAAAATCCCTTTGCCCTTGCGAATGCCTCGCGGTCTCCTGCAATCTTCAGGGGTTCTCTTCAGCATGGCAAGGTAAACAAACTCATTCTTGCCACCCCCTCATATTTCCCGGGCTCTACCAATCAGATATGCCTTTGCCATTCTCATCTCTTGTATCATCGGTGTTCTATATGTTGGCTGTTAAGGATATTTCTTCTCCTTGGACCGACGTGTCCATGTGACAGTAGCTTTGAACAAGACCTCCCGGATCGCACCGAGGCCGGCGAGTGTCAGCTGACTCCTAGCCCCGGCATTAAAAGGGCTATATCAAGTTCAGTCAGGCCATATATCAGGAGGGGATCACTACCGTGTTGAAAATGTTTGGTCCAGATTTGGGAGGAAAGCTTTTAGCTTTAATGCTGAGAGTCTTTTCATAGGCACACCATGCAGATTGTGGCAGCTTCTCCCGAGGATGCTTGGGCTCATCGGCTTAGTTCACCACCCAGAATTACTCCGAGCCACTTCATTGAGGTCTTGGAGGAGACTGAAAGGTCGTCAGACAGAAGAGTAAGCCGATATAAGTACGTCTTATGTCGCTTCGAGCCTGATTCACGCGGGGAATGTACATGACGTCTGTTTTGTAGGGGTACGCTCTAAGACCGAGGCCGTTTACCTTTTGATGTAAGGACTGGACACGAAGAGCAGCATGGAGTGGCAGTTGGGTCGGGTCCCGGCTCCAAGAGAGTTGTGCGTGGTCGTCCGAACACATGAACGACGCCCTTTGTTGCGACGTAGTGATGATGGGTTATGAGTATAACACGAAGAGTATTGGTGATCATGGGGGATTCTTGGGGCAGCCCAGTGTCCGAATGAAAGGTAGATCGTGCCCACCTGAAGGAGAAGCGACGCCTCTTGCAGAAGGTCGTTGCCACCCTGGAGATGCTTGGGTGCCGCACCTGGTCCATCAGGACTGAACTGAGGGGCAGGCCAAGTCCACGTCGAGTGTAATCAGTAGCCCGTGGTATCCTTGGCCTGATCTGGTCTCCAGGTCACGGGAGTATTCTAGACGATGTATGGACCCGTTCTGCAAAGCCAATTACCCAGACTTAAACGGTAATGGCAGGACTTGGGTGAAGATATATATGCCTACGGGAAAGAGGTTCCTAGTGTTTGAAGAGCATGGATGCTGGGTACGTATTTCCATGTATATGCAACTCTTCCAAAAAACTAATGTCATTAGTTTTTTTACTCCTGCGGCGCCAGTGTACCGTCTCATATTCCATTCCGATGCATGTGGTGCAAACGCAGTCAAGGAAAATGAAAACTGGCTCTAGAGCAGCCGGTGGTAAAACGCGTCCACACATTCAGTGGCATATTTGACTGGTAGGATTGAAGAGCTGGGAGATGTCTGAAGGAGACAGGATACGCGAGGAATCTTTATAGTAAAACCCCCTGGGTGGCATTGGATGTCCAAGCGGTGGGCAGGTCATCTGACGAATGCCCGGATGCCTGGTTGCGGGCCGAAATGCAACGTTTTCCCTGGGTTGTAATGGCAGCCTGGAAGGATCCGCATGATCTCTTGCCAAGTAGATTTGTAGCTTTCAACTATTGGTAAGCCTCAATGTTGTAGATTTGGAAGGCTCGACATATATATGATCACCGTTGACTCACTAGTTGAGGTATAAGTCTATAATCAATATCCCAAGCCCCTTTCAAAGTTCAACCCAAACCAACAGCTATCCTAGCCTTCTGCAGCTCTCCAGGCAACCACGAGCAGCCACGGCGCCCTAATCCAATGATGACTCTCAGCAACCATGTCCGCTTGCTGCCCCTACCTTAAAATTTGAAGCTCTCCTCGCCCCACATCCAATTCCATGCCGTCTCGCCAACTACATATCAACCCTTGATCTTTACCACCTCGCCGTCACCCGCCGGACAGCCTACGCCAATACCTGTGCGAACAAGCTTACTTGGGTAACCCTCAGAGCGCGGACGAAGTGCGACGGTACCGGGCGCGTCGCCCGTGTGCGAGATCCCTATGCCTTGCGCACAGCAGGAATCCATGAGGTTGTATCTAGGCTGAAGAAGCCGCCGATGACTGAGGGGAGAGAGTTTGCTGCTGTGAATGTGATACCAATTGTTCCTTGGAAGCAGAAAAAGTATGAGGAAGGTATGTATGAGGCGCCTACGGGAGGTTGTGATGAAGAACGCGTGAGGGAGTGTGAGAAGTGTGGGATTAAAATTTGTGCCGAGTGTCCATGGCAAGGCAGATATCATGGGACAGTCGAGAGGCTACCAAACAATGCACCAGATACCAATCCAAAGCTTATATTGAGCCTCTGGACAACGGAGTCGTTGGTGGCGTACTGTGAAATGTGTGATGAAAGGGTGGATCGAAGAGTAAGAATGAAGTACGGAGTGCGGCAGAACGAAGGAGGTTCGCATACAGATGCTCGCAATAGGATGGACCTGGATGGTGGGAACAATGTCCAACACGACGGCCAAGATGAGCTCATTTGCAATTGCAACGTCTTTGATCGCTGGATTTGCCTTCCTTGTCGAGGCAAAGAATTAAAAGCCTGCACAGAGTATTATTCCATCCGGGTGTCGTATGTCAGGCTTCACTTTAATGGAATGCTAGGAGTGCAAAAAATGGCCGCCAAGACTAAGAGGGTGATACCGCAACACTCGACATACGGGTACTACGTAAGCTTGTTTCTTCGAGATAGCCAATAGTAGTAGTGATATTCCTAGTTAAGATCCGGGAGGACTAATCTTTGTTTTCTCTACCGCTAGTTCTGCTGCCCCTGCGGCGCACTCGGGCCCCCTGCGATCAAGTTCCGCTGTGGATGGTGCAACAGACGTCACATGGAGGATGACCGTTGGCCAGTGTTTGACCCGCAGCGGGACCGAGCAAGCTTCCTTGAATGGTGAAACAATGAGATTCACGGTATTAATGCTCTCCGGAATGTACCTCTTCCCGATGATGATGATGATCTCTAGTCCAAGCCGTTAGCTGTCATCGGGGGATATGTGGCAGATTCTTATAACGCCTCAAGATTACGGACTTTTATTGAAGCTTAGCAAATGATATTGCTTGTCACGGAGTCTGAGTGAGTCCTGCTCTAGGCGTGCTTAGGCCTGAAGGGCAACTTTAGTCTGGATGCCGAAGGCCGGACGACCAGCAGGGAGTCTCATGCCCAAAAACCCGGATCTAAGCTTCCAACCTCCGGGAGATATTATAGGCAAAATGGGCAACGAATGGATTGCTACCTGCTTCACATAAAGGGAGGAAGTTATTGGACAAGCACTATTCGGAGAATGGCAGTCATTTTCTATGCGGCAACATACCAAGATAGTCTTGTGGGATTCGGCAGTTGTGTTTAGATTGATCAAACAGGAAGATTACTCAGCAACGCTTTGCAACATCAATATTTCAATGCCATGTGTATATGTTGGACTCCATGAAATCTTCTATTCGGTCTCACGCATTCTCCTCCAATTCACCATCTTCTTAGCCCCTCACCATCCCAGCACAGTCACCACCGCACTTACCAAACTGTCACGATGCTCCTCCCGCTCCTCCTCACGGTAATACCCCTTCCAACCGCCGCACAACGCGGCTTCCCTGGCGGCACCGCCACGATGCTGCGGTTCGGCTGCTCCCAGCTCGTCATCGACCGCATCGATCCCCTCGTGAACCCTGGCGTCGCTCCCTCGCCCCACATGCACCAAGTGGTAGGCGGCAACGCGTTTAACGTCTCCATGCCTTATACAGACATTGCCGAAATCGCCACATGCACGACGTGTAGCTTCGCAGATGACTTGAGTAACTACTGGACGGCGAATTTGTACTTCAGAGCGAGGAATGGGACGTACAAAAGGGTTAAGCAGGTTCCGAATAGGTGAGTGACGGGATTCTAAAGGGGGAATGGCATTTGGTGTTGATGGGGAGAGACAGGTTGCTTTTTGGGGATGAGTTTACGACCAAAACGGATGGCGGGTTTACGGTGTACTATGTTTCGCCTAGTAAAGGGGGTGTGACGGCGTTCAAGCCAGTAGGTGCTCATTTTCAAGTGTCGATCACTGAATGGATTTTACCCCTGGATAGAGCTGATAATCTGGCCAGGGCTTCCGTATGCTCACGGGTGACGCCGCGCGTCGGGAGAAAGCCGACATGAAGTCACAAACCTGTTTCCGGTGCTTCGACGGTCCAGGATTCGACGGTGACTTTCTCGCCCCTTGTGCCGACCCTGCTCGAGATACGGAAGAACTCCCTCAGAAGCCCTGCTACGGCGTAAGGTCGAATATTCTGTACCCAACGTGAGTCCAACATCAACAATAAGACCCCAAAACAAACATATCTCGACACCCTCCCAGCCAAGATACTAACCCCCAATCCCCTCCAGCTGTTGGGATGGCCAAAACCTCGACTCACCCGACCACAAATCGCACGTCGCCTACCCCGTCGCCGGCCCTCAATTGTTCACAGGCAACCAAGTAGGCGAAGAATGCCCTCCAACTCACCCCGTGAAAATCCCCCAACTAATGCTCGAAATCATCTGGAACACAACCGAGTTTATGAACAAGGACGACTGGCCCGAGGACGGGAAGCCCTTCGTCTTATCGACGGGGGATACCACGGGGTACGGACAGCACGGAGACTATGTGTTTGGGTGGAAGGGGGATTCGTTGCAAAGGGCGCTGGATAGTAGTTGTTTGGGGGCGAGGTGTGCCGATTTGAAGGTGCAGAGCGTGGAGGAGGCCGGGAGGTGTAAGGTGCCGGTGAGGGTGGAGGAGGATTTCGAGGGGTGTAAGTGCCTCTATCTTTCTCGCTGATGTGTGCCGATGACTGACCTTCTTACGTTTAGGGATGGCAAAGCTGCCTGGTGATCCGATGATGGAGTGGGGGAAGTGATGTCGTCGGAAAGGGGTTAGGAGAGGGTAAGTTAGTGGACAATGTTATTTCCCCGGTTGCTGGTTAGTTACACCAGACTCGACATGTCGTTGATACAATAAGACCTCTCAATTTTATCCATACGTGCACGACCCTTTAGTCCTTTACCACCCACACAACCCACAGAACCCACACGCCTCCGAGCACTCGGTGCTATTTTGCGCCACACTATTGGTGTTGCTAACACCCCAACTCGAGCTCACCAAACCGGTATCAGCGATACCATCAGCCCAGATTGCCGGAGAGCTCTCCTGACCCCATGGTTTCCCACCACTCCTCGAGTTTTTCCATCCCCCAGCATTCGGTGTTCCCTTCCAAGTTCCATTACTAGCCCGACTTTGATTTGACTCTTGCTTAGAGCTAGTCCTGCTCCAGGAATCTCTCCCATCGTCCCTCACGGTCTTAGCGCTATTCGAGGTTCCAGAGAGACTGATCAAGCTCTCAAGATCGGGCGTGCCGTTATTTTTCCCGGGACGAGAGGATGCAGGTTTGCTGGCTGAAGTCACCGACCCGTTATCAACGTGCAGAGATCCGCGGTGGTTTGCATTCTGCGGCGCGAACTCTTGCTGGCTGCTCCGCTGCTGGCTGTTCCGAGCTCCGGCAATGTCACTTCCGGCTTGTGAAGACACCAACCTTCTACGCCCAGCCCCATATGGGGAATGTCCGCCACGTTCTGAACCTTTGGAAGGGTTTGAGATGCCACCGTTTTGGACCTGACCATCCAGGACACGCCCACGATGTGCTTTTGAGGTGACCCGGTGCTGTTCCATGGCCTCTGAATCCTTGAACTGTGCGCCACAATCGCAAACAACCTTGTGCCAGATAAATTGTTTTTTATGTTGTGAGAGCTGGTATTTATGGGAGAACTTCTTCCCACACGAGCACAAGAGCGCGACGCTGTGCTCGTTTCGGTGGGCAGGCGAATTGACCTTGTGTTGTTCCAGGGTTATGAAGGAAGCGAAGACTTTCCCGCATGTGCAGCGATGCTGATCACGCTGTCAGTAAGGCGTCGGTCGAATGAAAGTGGAACGTCTAGTGGGGACACGAACCTTGTTAGGAGCTGGTTTGTTATCCCCATCATCCGTCGGTCTGGAATCACCATGATCATCCGACCGGGATGAACCAACCTGGTTCCTGTCAGAGTCGCCGGTAGCCCAGCTAGAAGCTACGGAAGGACGGGGAGGATCCTGAACGGATGAGGCTCTCTCCTGTTGTAATGATACCACATCACTCGCGGATTCTCTCCTATTCCCATTTTCCCAAGACTCTTTCGGTTCTTGGGTCTGAGGCTGTTGGACGTCTGTATCTCCGTTGACTAGTGGTTTAGATGGCACCGCATTGTGACTATTGGCAATAGGAACGAAGTTCTGGATCTGACGGTGTTAGCGTAAAGGGAATGGAAAAGTATACATGACGAAGTGTAACTAACCGCCCCTTGACCCAACTCGACAGTTCCCCCATGGCAGTTGATGGTAATAGGAATGGAGATGATAGGGTTTGACTGGGGCTCCAGGGAGTTTCCAGCTATTACGGCAGGATTTTTCTCATTGCTGGTAGTTGCAAGGCATTGGCCGTTGTGTATGACAATCTGCACTACGGTAGCCCTATTGCAGCACGCTGCCGAAACCTGACTCGGAGCCCGCGTATATTGTTCTGTGGGCATTTTGGGTGTATTAGTGGCTTTTATGACCTCGCTGGGTTCTTGTACAGTGTGATCGCTTGATGCATGAGACGTGCTATCGGTCTCTACTGCATCAGAGGGAAGGCACTCGCTTTTGATGAACTTAATCTCACGGTTTGCAGCGTATTCAGTTTCTGAGGGCGAATTATCCCAGTTTATAGATGTGGCCTCGAGGACAGAAGACTCCTAGCTGTTGTCAGTTGACGAATGGTAATTGTTAAATGGAAGAAGCTTTCATAACGCACATTGTTGGAGTCATTTACCATGTCAACCTTATCCGCAACTCCATCAGCAGAAGGTATTTGGTGCTGTGGAGCCTCGCGCTTATGACATTCCAGTACCTTGATGTTGGAGAACTTAACCCCGCAGTCCAAGCATACCTTTCTTGGCATCAGTTCAAGACTTTCAAACCCCGGCTATATTCTTGATTCGGCAAATTATCAACATACCCTACCTGCTTTATTATCGTCGTTGTTGAATTGATGATATTTCGCGTCCTTTTTATGCTGCTTCATAGCCTCTTGGCTGACAAAACTGAACCCACAAGTGCATGAAATCTGGACAACAGCCAAATCATTAGTTCCCCTCCCGCGGATTACCTAAGCCAACCCAGAGTCCAGTAAATTCAGCCCACCTCGCCCAATGCATCATCTGGGCTTGTAGTCGAGACAGCCATTGAGCTGGCACTTGCAGAAACGACACCACCATTGGTAGACGACGCAGTTGTTCGCGTGGCCGGTTGCGCCGCAGGTGCCGGTGCCAGACGGCGGTGGGTTGGAGCGTTCTTGTTGTGTTGGTGAAAGGCAGTCATACTTTTGAAAGTTCTCCCGCAACAGAGTATCACAAAGTTCGGCGTCATCTGGACTTGCCCCAACATTTTGGCAGCTGACTGCGTTGCAGAATGACAAGAAACAGATCTATGCCATGATTGACCAGAGATGGGAGGAAATATATGATTTAGCTGGAGGTTGAGGCCTGCCGTCAACGTCGTCGTTGTGGGCTTAGTGCAGCCGGCGAGGGGCAGTTTGGCTTGGGATCAAAGCACAGTTCGACAGATGCTGCCAAGAATTCACGTCAGGATTAGGGTCTTGCAAAGTACGTCCCAAGTCAGAGGAGTTAGGGTTAGGGTTTGCTCCAGGAGGGTCAAGAGGAGCCAACAAATCACAATGACCGCACCACTTACAGTATTTAACTCCTTATCACACAACGTCTGGTTAAGATTGTAAAGATTGATCTCTCAGTATGTATGCGCATCTCCTCTACTGTTTCATTACATAAAGTCACCAAGACAAAGAGGAACTGAGTGACGTGGCAGGGCTTGCTGTTTACTGGGAGAGGGATGAGCAGTAAGCACCTGAGAGTTGCACGAACTACTGCAGGCAAGCAGCCAGTTGCTTGCAGAGAGTTTGTCCGGTTGGACAGCATTTGTGTGATAAAACAGTCCCTCGCAAGTCCGCTTCTGATGTCGATGAGCAAAGTAGAAGTGAAGGAGAAGCACCTGTCCAGGTGAGACCTCTTTGAACGCGAAACTGGATCCTTGGAGGGAGAGTACCGAAGCGTTAAGCACAGTTTACTATATCAGCCAGTTCCCATGGGTATGTGCACTGCAGTTACTTGGAAGCCTTCCGAGAAATACTATGAGAGTTGGTGTCACATGGCGTCTTCTCTGCATATGCAAGCAGCTGTCAAGAGGGCTACACTGAGAAGAAACTGGACCCTTGCGAAACCAATAATATGTATTCATTAAGGTGAAGACATATATGCCGTGTCTACTCAATCATCGCTCAACCATTACCTAGGGTATTTCACTCCTTCCAAGGCTTCTCCACCCCCTTCTCCTCATACCACTCACCAACCCACTGCGTCATCTGCTCAACCGCATCATACACGACCTTCCTAACTCCCTCATTCGCATCCCAATTAGGCCCATACAAATCCGAGCAGTGCACACCACCCTCGACAACCCTGACAGGCAACTTTTCCGTGCTCTTAACCGGACCGCCCGGCCGGAAGATGCTAGACAAGGTAGCATCCCTCCACGGGTCGTGCTGACCGTTGGTGTGCATGGCGCGCGTGGTGTTAGTCGCGCTCCAGCCGCCCGTCCAGCGGTTCACGCGCTCCGCTCGCTGGCCCTTAGCCAGGCCGTAGGCAAGCTTGCCGGTGCTGGACTGCGAGGCGGGGAAGATGAGTGGGCACTGGTTACGCCAGTAGGCTGGGTCGACGAGGCGTGAGACGAGGGTAGGGCGGGAGAGGGGAGCACCATCTTGCCACCATTCAAAGCTGAGAGGTATTAGCTGTGTGTAAAATGTGAGACGGATCAAGGAGCGGGGACGTACGGCTCGTTGCAGAGCATCCAAAACCACTGACGATTGAGCCAGTTGCCAGGGGAGAGGTCCTTGTAAGCCACATTGTCGGGGTTCTGGTTCTGCAGGCAGCCAGTGTTGTAAGTGCCATTCCATTCGGGGTAGCCGGCAGACTCGCAGACTGAGACACGATTAGTAGACGGTCTGAGACAATAGGAAGAAAGGAGACATACATCCAGGGAGCATCTCCTCCTTAATCCACTTGGCGTAGCCATCAAGAGCCTTCCAGAGACCAACGCCGAGAGCGCCAGGTATCTTGTTGTTCGAACCAGGCCAGACGTTCTCGACATAGTCGCAGAAGCGGTAATACGGGGTGTAGCCCTGGACCTTGCTGTTGTAGAACTGAGTCGACTGCCACTGCCAAGGACCCCACTCCAGAGCACTAAGAGTGAAATTAGCTTGAGTTCACTTGATTTGTCACTGGCCCTGAAACTTACGAGGCAAAGTCCTGATCAGTCAGGTCGCCAAGCATGAACTTATCCTTGAGGGCCTTCTTCTGCTGAGAAGTGCCGAAACGCAAGATCGTGTCGACATACTCGATGACAGCGTTCACATCAGAGCTGCAGTTTTTTGGGGTAGCCTCCTGCACGGGAACAAAGTACTGCCAGAAGTCGCCAATTGCCTCAACGACGCCGCTGGAGCTGTAGTACGCCCAGAAAGTGCCAGGCTCCAGGGCAGCTAGCCAGCCAGCAAGAGCGCCAGAGTATGAACCACCAGAGAAGATCCACGGTGCCTTGTCGGCAGAGCTGTTGCCGGAAGGATCAAAGGGAGGGACAAAGTTCTTCGCGAAGTAGGTCAGATCCTTAAGAGACTGCTCCAGCGTAAGGTACTTGAGGTTATCGACGGTCAGCTCCTCATAAGGAGACGACTCGCCCCAGTAGCGGTGCTCCAGAATAATAACTGCACCACCAGTGCGGTTAGCCATCAAGCCCGAGAGACGCGAGCTCGTTAGCCACGTCTTATTGAAGCCAGTCGCGCTCTGCTCGCCAGGCGTGGTCAGGTAGATGGGAGAGCCAGGGCCCCGCCAGTACTCGGTGCCGTACCAGTAGCGCTGCTTGAAGGTCCCTAGGGAAGGGTTGTTGTGGTCAATGAGCTGGTCGAAGGTGCCCCAGCCATTGTAGATCTCTGCGCGCTTGTTCAGGGCGTGAACGTCTTCATCGTCTGGACCAATATCCATGGCCGTGCCGCGGAAGAACGCCGCGGAGACTCGTTGGGTCGCAAAGGCCGCCACGAGGGCGCTGGAGAGAACTGTGGCCCTCATGATGTATCTGCCTAGTTGGTCAGGACGTGGATTGTTGGCTGTCCTTAGGCTGTGAGAGGGATGAAAAGCTGTTGGAGGTAATATGGGAGGAAGCTATTTGACTGTTATTTCAGCCACGAAAAACCACCCCCTCAACGCTCTTGACGACCGACTGACTCTTCAAGAGTCACACGCACGCGGTGGCCAGGGGCAGGACAGGACAGATCCAAACCAAACAGGCAGTTCACTAAGGTGTGATTGGCCTCGCATCCCGAGGCTACGTCGTCGCGTGCAGTTCACTGCTGCGTGGCATGGTGCCTGGCGTCGTGTAACTCCCGTAGTTAGGATTCATTTGTATGCTACCTGTATACCACGACGTCCCCGCGATGAGCCGTCGCCGAGGATCCCCATTATGCTGTCAATGACCTTCCTCTTCGGGCCGGGGATCTGGGCTACGTCGCAGTCATTGTGCCAATATGGGGAACTCTCCCGGCCGTCGGCCATGTATGCGGCTCCACTGCAAGGATTGTTGCGATCCGGCTTCTGGAAGGTGCTTGGCGCGGTCAGCCATTGTGTACTTCTATCAACTGATTGCGGGAGTCTCGAATTCCTATTGCCGGCGAGTTGGCACAACTGAGCGCATAATGAATGCGTCGCTGAACGACCTGGGAGAAACAATGCCGTGAGGACCCGCCCAAGTGTTTGTAAACTATACGTAATACAGTCCGTAATTTTCCCCGAGGAAAGTGCGACAGCCGCCGAGACACTTTTTTTCTTTTCTATCAGTGCTCCCCCTACCACATAACAAGTGGCAACGCCAAGTTTAGTGTTGGGGGATATTGTGTATTGCTTCAAAACGTCCAAGAAACCGGCCGTTTGGAATCCACCATCGCTGTAACCTTACCAATGATCAAGGATCTCAATGCAAATTTTGCACTAAAAAAACCAACAGAGCCCCTTGTGGTGTAGTTGGCTATCACGTTCGGCTGTAAATGGTTTACTGATACCGAAAGGTCACCGGCTCGATTCCGGTCGAGGGGACTTGTCTTTTTCACTTTTTTGCTCATCCGGTTAGTTTCGGTTCCTGACAAGGACGCAGGATACAGCGGGCCACGGCAGTAAATTTTTGCACGGGCTTCATAAATTTGCCAGAACGATTGTTCTCTTCACCAAGGTACATAGGTCACCGCCTGAATATATGATGTACAATCTTTGTACGGAAACACTTCAATCCTTCGGATACGGCTCTTCTACCCGCCGAGCTTTGCTACCCATGTCGACGACGATTGCAGGATGACCTGGATCAGTTGTTATGAACTGCATTTCCATCAAGACGCAGCTGTACACCTAGCCGCACTATGGGATAGATACATTTGTTCAGGGCCTGTTCTTTGCTTATTGTGATTTCAACATCTTTCCGGTCTTGCCCAGTTGGCAGCACCTGTGCGTAAGGGTTCTCACATCTCAAAGAGAATACTGTCGCTTTTTCGCTGTCAATAAATTTGAAAGGCTTTCTCAACAGCAAATTTCCTAGGGTCAGACTATCAGCCAAGCCTAGATACAACTTCCGAATTGAATTGGTCGAGGACCACTTCCAAATTTGCCATCAGGCCCGGGCCCATTGTCCTGAGCTTAAATACGATAAGCATGGAAGGCCGATTTGGGTTATTCCCACGGTCCCAGCTAACAAGCGCAAACTTTAGCCTTAGGCTTTCGATTGTGAGATTTCCTTTCCAAACTTGATATAGGCAGAGATCCACTTGAGTTTCCAGGCGAGGAAACACCATTTATAGGATACATGATTGGCGGTGATAAACACCCAATGACGAACATCTTAGTGACTCTGGAGCTTAACGATATTATTCAAAAAAAAAAAAAAAAAAAAAAAAAAAA
>Ga0065720_1019407_pt1 | contig 26668 bp, 24 predicted proteins | sample Thericmetagenome_FD_59107 | JGI IMG/M metagenome (GOLD analysis project Ga0065720, IMG submission 59107) | Thermophilic microbial communities from the Joint Bioenergy Institute, California, USA of rice/straw/compost enrichment - eDNA_2 v2... | ecosystem: Engineered > Solid waste > Grass >... | reverse complement strand
AAAAAAAAAAAAAAGGTTCAAAAGCACCTACCGTTGTAGCCGCACTTCTGAAGTTCGTCCTCGAAGAGCTGGATGAAGTACCGGTGCCAGATGAGGAAGTTACCGGTGTTGTGGATGAACAGAGTCTGGTTCATGTGCACCCAGGTGAAGTCATCAAAGAGAGACTTCGACCCAGGGGCCCAGCCGTTGGGGAGAATGCTGGGCTTATTGAGGACGCACTTCACAGCGGCAATGTACTGCCTCCGCTGACTCTTGGTCAATGTCCTCCTATTTCCAGTCAGCCTTGAACTCCCCCTAATTCCACCCACGACCTAGACTGAGGATTCCGTACCATTCCCGGCGAACCTTGACGTTCAGGGGATTGCAGCCGCCCTTGTAATGGAAGGCCGAGTTGACCAGAGCGATACCGTTGAGACCGGCGAGCGCAAGACCGGAGTCGATGGCGAACTGCTCGAAGGACGGCAGGTTGATGGCCGACGCGCCCGAGGCGGCGGCCAGGGAGGCAATAGCGAAAGACAGGAACTTCATTATGGCGACGGTCTAGTCTGGTCTGCTGTGTGAAGCAAGAAGCGAGAGAAACAGCAGCGTCGGCGGCGACAAATGTGTTGATGATGAAGTTGGAGAGACGGCTGAGCCTGGTGACAACAGAGAGCGGGAAGCATGAAACGTGGGCGTGGGAAGCATCTTATAACCATCCGGCGAGTGCGACACCTCAACCATGGATCGCCCCTGGTAGACCTGGAACGGGAGGAGTGTGGCCGGGAGCCTCGTAGGTGACGAGAGGTTGCAACGGGGAGGTACCGGGGGTCGTCAAGGTGGTTTCCTGGCTGCTCTCTCTGAGTTTCTCTGCATCCTCTCGGCAGGACAGGGTCTCCCCGAACCAGGGGAGTCGCTTCTCGGAGCAATTGCTGCATGGGTCGCGTTGTTGATGTCCTCTTTTTTCCCAAAACTTCGCAAAGTGTCCCCTGCCCTGGCGTAGTGAACAGTCTGCCGCCACCCCCTGCGACGCTGGGCGGGCCGACGGGGGTGGACGGTTACATGCACGTGGAATGGGGCGCACAGGCACACAGGATCCTGCTTTCGGCCATGCCACATCCGGCCTAGGGTCGAAGGCATAGAGAAGCAGTGGGAGATGCCCGCCGAGATCCGGTCCACTCACGTCGTCGCTTGCGCGAGTGGGAACCGGGGACCGGGGCCGTCTCCGCAGCCAAGCAGCCAGACGCCGCAGACGGGGGGGCCTGGCTAATACCAAAGCGGCGACGCCACAAAGCATAGGGAATGTTGTGGTTGACGAATGAGTGCCGCCACTAAGAAGTTAATTTTCCGCGCCAACTGTCTGCCCTCCCACGTCGATCAGGGTGCCCGCCACACTGAGTTTTACTCTAGAAGTGCAGTATGTACCGATAGCCGTCAGCAAAGATTAGAGTTCGTACACTCCTACAGATACTTACCCAGCATATACTATACTGCACACCATCTTGCAGCTCGGTGCAACGTAAAATCAAAGATAGGCTAGATAGCAAAAAGGCCGATCTTGTTGGGGACACGCAACTGCTGATAGCAATGTCCGTTCCTCCTTTGGTTTCCAGCCAGCCGGCCAGCCGCAGCACAAAGAGACATCAGAAATCCGGGCTCGAGAGGAGCTAGGGTTGCAGTATTCTGCATCTCCCACTTCATTTTTTGAGGCCAATGGCGCAAATCGCGTCATAGTCGTTCATTAGTTTGTGCTTCTTCACGATGGTTTCTGTCACACAATGCCACCGGGCGGACGTGCGTAAGCACTGTATGGGCCGGCTGTCCGGGCTGCCGGGCGACATTGTGCAACCTTCACAAAGAGCCGCCCTGTCTCGATCACGATCTTCGCCAGCGTCAACTTTCAGAGCCGAAACTGAACTATTAGCTGCAGTCTGCATCCCAAGATGCTATTACTGGCTGTTCGTTCGACGATTCAGGAAGATTGCGTGTTTTTCGTTCTCATTTCCCTCTTCTTGCAGCCGAAGGCATAGTCAAGGTTACAGCGGAGAGGGAGTCCCTGGTCTGTTGGCGATACTCTTGAGTGTTGGGAATGTGCACTCCCACCCTTGTCCCTCTGTATGTAAGAGCCAGTCCTTCAAATCAACGCTCGACACTATCCCGCGCGCGCGGGGATGGTGCATGCTGTTAGCTGCAAGGCATACATCAAAAATACAACGTATCGACTCGGATATCCGGTAATGGACGCTCAGCAAAAACGGCTCAAGAGAATGCCGTAGAGACTGTGAGGTACTGTAAGAGGGGTGCAATTGTTGCAATGTCGGTGTTGGGATTTCTACGAGCGAGGTTCACCGTTTTTTTCGGTTTGTGAGCGGATCGGACCCTTCGGACAACTTCCGCGCCTGTGGGAAGATGTGATATTGCTAAAGCGGGGCGCTATCTAAGGTGATAAGGTATAACGGGGCATTTGGGTTACATTTCAAGGATCCTCGAGGAAAGAAGCAAAGCTAACAACCAACAGAATCTGGCAAAATGGCAAGTGCCACCCTGAAATTTCGGGGTTGTCCCTCTTGCAAAATCCTTCGAGAACGAAAACAGAAAAGTATCACAAATCGAAAGGCAGCAACCCTGCGCGCTCGCTTCTCGCTCCTCAGCTTGCGTCTCTGAGAACCCTGGCGACTGTGCTCAACCTCGACGAGCAGCAATCGAAGAATCCTACAAAATCGCAGCCTGCCTTGTGTTCGAGGTAGTAGATATGAGCGCGTCAATTGTGCTGTCACACTACACACTCAGCTGAAGGAATTTGTAATCTAGGATCCAGCTGTCAAATATGGATCCGCATTTTGATCAAATTGTTATTCCGCGGCTGATAGAAGATGCATCGGTTCAACCTGTGACTGTAGTAACTCTGGCCAAGCCGAGAAACTGAGGATCAGTGATCCGCGTTCTCCCCGCTCTTTGTCCCGCTTACCGATTTCCCCAGCTCCCCAGGTGCTCAAGCCATGCATACTGGACCGAGTGCCTACGGGCTCTTTGTGCTGGGAAATAGCGTCCTCCCGAGCTAGTGAAGTATTTCGAACCATTAGCCAAAGCTCGTGGTATGATCAATGAGCTCTACTCTTGCTGCCGACGCAACCGAAGCTATGAACTTGGCAAAGACAAGGCGGGGTTTACACAGTTGGTTATGGTAGAGCTCGACAGGGGAGCTGGGTATTGCTTATCCCCCAGCTTATCCAGGGTATCCCCACCTTCCGAGCAACCTTTAACCATTCTCGTATTCTTTGTCCTCGATCTACGGGAGCGGTTAGCCTCAGGGCGAGTGGCTCTCTCTTGTTGATCCCCAAGTTTACTTCGTCCTCCCACCTTCCGACCCCTGGCCACCCATCCTCTTGGCCAACTGCCACCAGCTGACCTATCGTTGCATCGAATTTTCCATCCTGCAGGTCGAGCGGTGATCCTTACGTTTTGGTGTTGCTGGACGCTCAGACTCCCAGCGCCACGGCTCAGGAATGCCCTCGAGGTTACCTTACGGACAATTATCACTATCAGAACAAGCCGACTGGCCACTCATGGTTGCAGAAGCCGACCAGGCCACAACGTGGCACTCCCTCTCCGCTGTCGGTAATCTTCCTTCCCGAGTCTTTGGATCAGCAGACACAACGCAAGCACATGGCAAAGCTCGGAGACTTCCGGACCTTCTTTGCTGTGCCTCAACGTGGACGCAAGTCATCGGGGCCCAAGAGCTCGGGGAACCTTCGTCAATGAAAACGCCAAGCTGACATCTCTATTACATGGGATATCGACTTACATGCTGTCTGTTAACATGCTTCACTTCACTATAGTTAAGCTTAGGTGTATACGGCTAATACTTTCTAGCTCCAGCCTCCTCCCGATCTGGGTCACTACGGCCAGATTTTAGTATGCTCTAGCCCCCTCGCTTGCTAGTTAGCAAGGTAATGGGGTTCGAGGGCTCTGCGATGAAAGTGCTAACTCTCACTGACAATGGTCTTTTCCCCATTCTGGACGAGTCTGTCCCTAGCAGACCAGGGACCAACAGTTCGCACTACGTTAGCAGCGGCATCTTCGTTGCCACATTGCTTACGAGGTGTTAGGGTACTGTTCTCAAACAATTAAAACATATTGTGAATGGCTGTGTCGTCAGTTTATTCTTGGTTGTTGATGGTGCTCTTCTCAATTACATAGCCAGCCCTATGTTGAATCTTTGAGCTTCAGATGGACGTCTCTCTCTCCAGCAAAAACTTTGTCCCGGTTCCGGACCAAACAGTCCGCCGGAGTTTCAAGGCAGGCTCGGGTGGCCACTTGACGTATTTGGTTGTTGTTGATCTGTCAGCGACGCTAAAATAGGCGGGTGGATCTCCCAACGTTCACGCTAGGATCATCGTTGCCGAGGGCGGACAAAGACAAGCCCTGTCTATTGTCGCTTGCCGCCGCCGGCGGGACTTTTCCTGCATCCCCGTCGACTAACCTTAGCGACAGTCCCGTAAACTTGTGTTTTAGCGCCAGACCAGGACATCCCCCCCGCGTCGTGTAGCGATGGGGGTTAGCATGGCGAACATCAATCACAACAAGTTACGTACGGCTGCACTGCTCCTAGTTCAGTGGCTTTTCCTTCCCCGCAATTAGAGCACCTTATTGTCTTGGGTGTCACTCTGCAAAGCCTCACCGTCTGATATGAGTCTCAATTTGGATATCCCCCTTTCTTCAATGTCACCATCCCCCTGATTTCATCCCTGGAGGCAACCATGCTCACTCTTCACCGTCTTGCGACCTCGTTGCCGCTGAGGGACGGCAGAACCAGACGCGTGGGACGGAACAAAAATAGTCAGCAGCACGCAACACCCTGCGGTATTCCGAGGTCTCAGGTCGAACAAGATACAGTAGTAATACACCTTGCTAGTGTGGGGGGAAGGGGGTCTGAAAGATCAACGGACCTATTGCAGAGAGCGCGCCGTGAAACGCTTCGGGCACGTAAGCTTTCCTTTAGCGATGTCATCCCTGATCTGGCTGTAGTCAGTGGAGTGCAGGTTCACGTTGGCAAATCCTTTCATCACCCGTCAATCTGCATCCGTCAATAGTCGCTGCTTGTTGTTTTGGCTGACTCAGATGAGGAAGCGGGAATTCGAAGCTTCATCCAAACGAGAAAGAAGTGCATCTGCTAGGTGGAGATCCCAAGTGGACGCACCTCGGGATCCGAGGAGATGGCCTCCTGGTCAACGCCAAGGTCGTCGCCCGGCCAAAAGCACCGACCTCGTCGTGTCGGCTAGACGACAACACGTGGACACGTAGTAGTATGTGTGCTGCTGCTGCTACACCACCACATGTATGCCACCTCCGGAATGCAAGTTGCACGTCGTCTACACGCACACTGGCATTGCAGAGTAGCAACAACCACGGATGAAAGTGCTCGTCATACGACTGCTAAGCTGATTCTTAGTGGCGATTGAACAATCCCCACATCTTAGGAGGTCAGGATAGTCGTAGTTATGCCTTGTTTATCACCAAGGTTAAGATCACGCTTGCCACGCTGTTGGACTCGACGTCGCGCTCGTCGCCTGGGCTAGCTCTTCGAGGGCTAGCTCTTCGAGAGCTTGCATCCGAAGTGATCCGAATGGATGGAAAGGAGATGTGAGCAGGGGTTGGGTCTCTGGCTTGAGGATAGCCGATGTGTGCCCGCTCCAACCTGGGTCATCTGCCAAAAAGGAAAATGCTGTCAGCTCTTCCCGCGCAGCTACGAGTCCGAGATGTCTTTGTGACCTGAAGTTATGACGGGGAACACAAACGACAAGAACGGATGACGGGCGCGCGCATGGATAATCCTTAGCTCGTTAGCAGCAAGGTGGTGCCATTTTGACCTAGTCATCAGCTGTGGCAGTCGGCAGGCGAAAACCTCCGTCGGGATTATTGCTTAAAGACTGGAGAGAGCTTTCCATTTGTGGGATCAAGAGAGTTGGTCCAGTGATTTATCGATAACCAACCCAGGCTGAGCATAGCTGCCTTTCAGAGTTCCGTCCATCAATGATCTGTCATTGCGCAATGAAGCCAACCTCAATTTTTTTTTTTTTTTTTCACTGCTGATGTTGGAGAGCAGCAGATCTCTTGCGGAATGAAAATGCCGAGTATTCTGGACGCAGGGTATGCATCGAAAACCGATCGAACTTTAAGTATTTACCTGCATCTGTGCCACTACAACTCGTGGCCGTGATGCAGGGGTTACCTCCCTGCTGGTATCTCCCTTCTGATTACACATCCAAGAACCGCTGATGAGGACAAAAAAGGAGACAAAAACGGCTGTTAGTCTGATGTTTGCCGTTGACAGGAGTGTTTATCGTCCCCTCTGATTGCTCTGCGTCGTCCATAGTCCCGTTCACGGAATACCTAGGTTCCAACAGCACAGGACTGATCCCTTCCGGTCGCAGTTCCCTGGTTTTGTATCGTTCAAGCAAGTTATTGAATATGCCGTCATTTTGATCATTGGGAGGTGTTCTACAAGAACGTAATATAGGGTCAAATATAGCTGGCATCTAGCTAAGTTGGTTTGCCTAGAACTGGAACCTGAGTTAGACACTTGCCCAACAAGAAGTGTTTGTTTTTGTGTTCTTGCGCAGAATAAACACCATTTAAACACAAGGGTTAGTTCAGTTGGATCATTGACTTCAATGGCTCCGGAATTTGGGCATTCAAACGGTTGCCAACATCGGACGTCATGAGAGATCTTGAAAACCAGCCAACATGGAGAAAGGCGAACGGTTAACTCAACATCTCGACACAACCCACATAATTATGGAAGGCTGAAGAAGGAATGAACTGGAGCAAAAACTCGAGAAGTATGTAGTTGCAGCTGGCTGCCCCAAGGTTGAGGGTTGAAGAAGATCACCATCGAAGAGTCGACTGCTTTTAGCTTACATAACCGATATCTGCATTGGACGATCAATCACATCGTAACTAAAGGTAGTTTACAGTTTGACACAAAAGGAATCGTTACATTGAGCCAACCTAGCCAGGTCCAAACAATAAGGATCATGACGGGCGAGAGTACTTAGCACCGTCAAAGAAGATTGAGGAGTTCGGTTGTATGCGTGGAAATGTGCGGGGTCTGCCTGATTTATTTGAGATGGGTGCGGATGCGATTGTCGATGATGATTACAAGGAGCAAGTCACAGTCAGTTATCATGCTACTAGAGGAGTCGGTACAAGAGTTCATCTGGGACTCCCATCGAAGCAGAACCCTAAGTCTGACAGCGACTACTAGCGTCGAAGAGGTCAAGCAAGGGTGTAATACACCCGTGATCATTGGGACCTACTATGTGCTGGCGAGTATGGAGGATATTTCAAATCAGGCGTTATGTCTGGTATCTGACAGCAGACCTGAGACCGTTACAAAGTTATCATTATTAGTGATGATTTTATATTTTTACAATAAAATCATAAGTTTTCGAAGTAATTACGTTTGAAATCTATTCGATGTGTTAGATAGAGAAGATCTTCAAGGAGGTGGGGAAGGGGTTTGAGCTTTCGCCAAACTGGTTAGCCAAGCCATTTTTCCTACCTATATTTGATGTTTTTATCATAACAGCACTCGTTCCGTTCTGTTCACTCTGTTTCTTACTGTTAATCCTTCAAACATACTTCTTATCCCTCTCAAAATTCTCTCACATCCCCTCCCACAAATCCACCCTCCTCGTTCCCTCATCAACTATCTCCGTCCCGTACCTCATCCCCTCCCCAAGCCGCAGCTCCCTCTCAATGCACTCTGCCAGCTCCTCTCCGGACGCCATACTCCGTCCCTCAATCTTTTCCATCGCCGTGCGCAGGAGCCTTGCTACAGACAACAAACTGTCATGGTCTCTGATCGGCACATTCCTTGTTGCAACTGCCGCAACCCCAATCACCAGCACCTGCCCTGCCACTAACCCAGCTAAGATTCCAAATGCTCTTGGCCACTTGACTTTAAGATTCGTTACGATGTATGCGTCTGCCGACGTGGCGTTTGGATCGCGTGTTTTGCGTGGGAGCTCACGCTCAGCGCCGATGATGGCTAGGATGGGTAGGCGAGCTACGAGGTGGGCGATCTCAATTTCGAAATTGAGAGGGACGGGTTTAGTGTGAAATTTGGGCTCTAGGTAGAAGTAGTATGGTGTGTCAGGCAGCTCGAAGGGTTGGGGCTGGTGGATGCGTTCTGAGGAGGAGCTATAGACGCGCGCGACGAACTCGCCGCTTGGGCCAGAATAGTCGTAAAAGTAGTCGAAGGGGCCGATGCGGAGGAGGATGCCGGCTGCGTAGGGCAGGCGGGAAGAGTTGAAGTTGGAGAGAATGGACGTGTCAAGGCCGGGGATGCCGGAGTTGGAGGTTAGGCAGGTGGTGCATTCGTAGAAGAAGGAGATGGTGCCGTTGCCGCTCCAGTTGACTACTGCGTATTGTGTTTCTCCCAGGTGGATGTCTGGGAAGAAGGTGGGGGCAGGAGGAAAGTTTGTTAGGAACTCTGCCGTACCCAGTCTAGTGTCACGGTGCCACATTCTACTTGCATGTGGTCGCGCAGGCTGCTGGGTCGCCTATTTTAGATTCGTCCCAGTCCATAGCCCATGTATAGTGAGTTGTTAGTGAGTCGGGACCCGTTGCATACTGGCTCGCAGCATCCCCATAGAGGGCATCCAGTATGTACATGAACGTGGGGCTGTCTTGTGGGAGCGTGCTATTACCATCTTGTGGTGAGAGAGTGGTAAGTCTTGGTCCCGTGCCATATCAATGGATGAGTGGCTTGAACATGAAGATGCTCTGCTTACCAGATAGACTTCCTATCACCTTCCCATCTTCGTATACAGTTCTATTATAAACAACGCGGCCCTTACATGTGGACGAACTGTGCATAATCCTATCAGATGAAGGGTATTATTCTGGTCCACGATACTCGCGGAGAGGATATGCGTAAGTGACTGCGCCAGTTTCGCTGTTGACACTACGTTTCAGGCCCAGCCCGCCAATGTCATTCATATTATAAGTTGAGGGGTCTGATCTATTAAATGGAGTAGGCACGTTCACTACTCCCGTGATGCTGAATCTAGCCGCCTGTGCTACACTCTCGCAGTTCTCTGTCAGCCCCTGTTACTACATGTGTAGGGAAAGACCCACCTAAATCCCGCAACATATAACTCTCTTGCATAAACCCCTTATTCCCAAAATCGTTGACCATAACCGGGTAGACCACGCTCTCATTCATGCCATACGACAAACCAAAGATGGCAATGCTCAATCTCCCAATAATATTCACAACTAGATACAGAAGCACCACCCACGTCGTAGCCTTCCACTTCCTGAACCGTAACCTTCCCCTGTCCCAACCTCCAGAGTAATACCCCAGCAGCCTGAGCGAGCCCGAGGGATTAGCCATGCTCAAGATAAGGTCGACCTCCCGCGGAGTATGCCCCCGCGACGCCAGCAACGGCCAGCGCAAGGCTGCGCCCAGCACCACAAGCAGCGAGCCCACTGACAAGCTGACAAGCGACGAGAAGAGGATAGTCAGTGTGATGAAGATCCGTCGTTCCCACAGGTCCAGGCTAGGCTTGTCGGCGTGTAGGTAAAGGACGACCATAGTTAGGATGCTGAAAAGAACAGAGCTGGTTAGGCGCCAAGTAACGCTCCACCAGGGGGAAGTTCCAGGCATAGTTAGATATGGTTGAATCGGAGTGGGCGTCGGGCTGGGGTTTGTCCAGGCAGTTTTCGCTGAGCGGCTGGTTTGAGGAGTCATAGTGATTAGAGGATGGGCCTCCTGAGTGATCGTCAGATGAGACTGGTTGGTATGAGTGACTGGAGGGCGGGTTTTCAACGTATATATTAGGCGCGTCAAGGTTGTTTGAGGAATAGAAGGCTGTATTGTTTGAGTGATTAGTAGATGGTTGTGGATTGTCCGAGTATTCGCCTTGAACCATGGGAACGGGAAGAATGACGTATCTTTGTGGAGTGAGCATCCACATCTTCAGCTCTTCAGGAGTTGTAGACTTAACCCGTATAGCTCATAGACGAAGACTACGAGGACAGTAAAATCCGACGAGGAGAGATGGGGCATCCAGGTTCATTCATGGTGGGATGCCCAATGAGTGGATATAAGTGTTGGGTAGTTTGGCTGGGGTACCTTTGAGGGTATTCCGATTGACCCTCTGCTAGGTCTGCTAGCTGCGGTGCATTGACAGCCCCCAAACGGGGGCATGGATAGAGTTGTAAGATGTGGCATGATTTTGGTTGTTAGCCTCGCAACATAAAACTGTAGTCTCTGTGCCAAGGTTGCTAACATGCTAACAAACGAAAACTCCGGCTCCCACAGTTTAAGCGCAGGCCGTTACACAGCCGCAGAATAGCGGCCAAAATAGGAAGGTTTGCTGACATTCTGGTCAGGGGCACTATGCCGCCAGGTAGCTGGCTGCGCCACGACCAAGCGTTGAGCCCAAGGTTGGATGGTTACACAGAGTAGGGGAAGCAGCAGCCAGAAATCCATCCTGGTTACGGAACATGATTGGTGGCTTGCGCTGAAAAGGAGCTTTAGATAGCAGACAAGCTCACACGCTGTTAGCAAACATCAGGCATCCGCATGTAGACAATCATCACCGGCTGATGTGCCTATCAAGCTTTCAACTGCTGCAGAAACTAGCAGGGGACGGCGGATGAATTTTTGGTTGAACTTCTGAAGCACCGATCGGGATTGAAATGAATCGTGTCCTACGGAAATTTTACATACGTAGCCGCCTTCAAGCTAGGTGACCAAACTAAAGAATAGCAAAGAGGTAACAGTGGACGCCTGGGCTTGCTTTGGTACATTCCATGGGAGTCAAGGTAAGCAAGGGACAAATGTCAGACAAAGCAAGGGTGATAATGAACGCATATCTGGTTGTTTTGTCGGATGCTTAAAAGGCCACTGGTAAATGAGATTTCTCATTTTTACGAGCCATTTTACAGCAAGGTCATCTAAGGACAGAAAACTCTTCTCGGTATCGTCCGCTTGATTTGAGGAACACTGACTTCCAATGTATAAATATTGCACTATCTGAGTCAGTTCAATATTGGTGATAATCACGACCCCAAACACTTTAAACGTTCTTACAACCAGCTGCTTCTGCTAAACATTATCTGCTTTACTCCTACAAACTTTTCCTAAGGAGTGATATCATGACCAGCCGACAGATACTCTATGATTGGAATACCCTCTCGAGCGCCGGATGGAGTTTATCATGGGATTATCCACAAGACGGGTAGCTCCGGGTCCAAAATAGATAGTAACAACAGATTAAAACTTCAATGAGATTCAGTACTTCACAGAAATGCGCAAGATATGCATCAATTCGTGAGCCAATGGTCTTAAAGATTTGAACACACCTTGGTGAAGCCATCAACAGGGTAGGCTAGGAGGTGTTAATCATGTCTGGTGAAGACGCTGATGCTGATAATTATTTTATCACTGGAAATAGTGGAGTTCTCGGAAGACATCGACATGATGAATCAGGTCTTTGGACTCGTGTCATCCAAGACAAAAGTACTTACTGTGGTAACCCAGAAGTTCGTGAATGGCAGTTGGACACCGAAGGTAGCAATGGAAGAGACTCAAATCGTGCTAGAGATATTCAAATTGGCTTGATGTGAGTAAGTCCGTGTGTTTGTCACATAGGGGTAAGGAACATCACCATGGTAGCTGACTACCTTGTTGGAAATCTCAATCATGCCCTCCTCCAATAGAGCGGCTCAAAATCAGTGCAGTAGGGAAAACACTCTCAAAGCATGAATCATGATACCCCACTGCACACTTGTGCCGAATGGCTAGATGCAACGATCGGGACACGGAATTGACAGGAGATTGGGGATCATAGTTTTTTTTTTTTTTTTACAATTTAGTGTGATAAAAGAACTTGGTGTGACTGGGCCACTTTCTATTTTATTTAGTTATTTGTGTCACGACCAACAATGACTCTATCGGGGAGAGTAGCTTCCGTGCAACTCACTGATCAGAGTAGAAGGGAGTTGTGACCCATCAAACTTGGATATTTACCCCTAACAACTGAACATTGGGAAAGTGTTCCTCAACACCCAAGGATGTTGACTCTCAACAGTCTGTGCTGCTAAGGAAGAAGGAAGAGAAGCCACAAGTGTACATGAGATGTATATAGATTCTAAGAAGAGCCATCCGGCCCAAGAAACTCTCCAGTAAGCAATACAACTCTTAAACCCATCTCAAGAGGTCTGTCTGGATCGTTATAATTTGGTACTATTTTTGTCAAGGTGCACTATTCCTTGGACACTTCGTTTTCCTTGATGGCCTTCATTCTCACTTCACATATTCTCTCAAGTCACATGGGGAAATAGTGATTAAGTTTCTCTTCCAAAATATACAGGATCCTTTTGAACATCAATTAAGCAAAGGTAGGGTTTAGGTAACAATCCTTAATATCTCAGGTTACTAGTTCATCAGTAGCAAAACAAACACTGAACTAATCCTGCGTATATCATATGTGTTTAATTTTGTGCTTAGCAACCACTAGATGGTCCATCTTCAATTCAATCTTGATCGAATTGTCTGGGGCACTGACTACTAGGATGGATGGTTGAGGCTTTGCTGACAGTGTTGAGATTTAATTCTTCAGAAACCAAAGGCCTGAACGAGGAGAACGAGAGATGTTGAGAGAAGGTAGCGGTGCGTAGTTAGTAGGCCTGAAGGAAGAAGAGTCCCTTGGAAACAAGCTTGAACTAGACGTGGTTGTAGAGGCTACCATTGATTTCTTGTCTGGTTATCTTTGCCAGTCATATTGTGTGATATCTCAGGATAATCAATCAAGCCTTATAAATTTAACTAAGGCTAACTCTCTGCCAAGGTTCCATAGTGTAGCGGTTATCACTTCGGATTCTGAGGAATCAGCTTGATTCCCTAAGAACCTTCCGACAACCCCGGTTCGAGTCCGGGTGGGACCTTGCGCTTTTGCCTGTGCTTCCTTTTTTATATATCTCAATTTTTTGAATCAAGCTTCGTCCAGGAATCGCGCCGATTCTTTTTCTCTAATTATTATCTTCCTTTCTTAAGTTTTTGCGGGCTTGCATCACGCCCTTCCCCTCGTGGACCCACCCATCTCCACGCGTAAAGTATGAGAGAAACCCACCAGTTCTCATAACAACCCAACCTAACACCATCAGTCTATATCTTCTCTCTCCCTCTCTTTATCCCATCGAAACTTTCATACAAAACCTTTCCATTCGCTCATTCCCATCCTCACGCATCAGGTAATCCTCCACCGATCTCAACCCTAACCTCCTTACTCCACCCCATCCCCCCCTTCCCCTTGGTCAACTCCCACTCCACCAGCTCATACTCCCTTTCGCCCCTTCCCGGATCCCCCTTCACTAAATCAAAAACCCTATAATCCGCATTCCAGAACCACCGCCCTGTCACCCCGACGCGCAAAAAACTCGAGTGCGACACTACGATGACAACTTCATCCTGACTCGAGTTAGATTCCATGAACTGGTAAATCTCGCCCAGCGCTTCTTGGGCGCGTGCCAAGACAGCGGTACGCGTGTAATGGTACTTCGCTGCCGCGGAGGATACTTTGTCCGGATAGACGGGGTCGTTGGCGCATTGGGTGAAGTCGACTTTGGGGAAGTCGGGAGCGAGTTGCGAGAGGGGCACGGGGGTGTCGCACGGTTTGGGGTAGAGCTCTGCTCATGAGTTAGCCCTCTCACACCTCGCGGCGTCTAGATAATGAATTGCGATGACTCCAAACTCACCCTGCCACCTAGCATCCGCTACAACAGGTACCTTCTCCCCCTCAATGAGCCAATCCAACGCGATGTGTGCAGTCTGCAGCACCCGGCGCATGGGGCTGACGATGATGCGCGAGACTTTTCGGTTGCGCAGAATGCCAGCGCGCAGAGCCTCGCGCAGCTCGGAGGCCTGCTTGTGGCCGTGCTCGGTCAGCGGCGGGTCGGGGACGCTATGGTATGCGACTGTGTTGTAGTCGACCCCGGAAGGGAAGGCCAAGTGGTTAGCGGATTGGTTATGATGCGCTGGAGATTGGGAACCGGGATGCAGGATGAGGGGTCGGAGCTTACGGTCAACATTGTGTAAGGCCTCTGCGTGCCTGATGAGGATGATTGTCTTCGGCATGATATGTTTACCTATGTGTCAGACCTTGCTGTGTATTTGTGCGGGTTAGGGGTCGGTAAGTGGGCTTTGTTTGAGTCGGGAAATGTCGCGATTCATACGGCTGAACATTTGTGGATATAAACATGTCTTGGCCTCTTAGCAGTCCCACTTGCCAAGTCAGCTCACATATCTGTGCGAGATTATGAACTAAATAATGGGATTGACATGAGATGAGCTTGTGGAGTGTATCACATCAAATGTAAGTGCAGAACATGTGTTCAATAGCTAATCATTAAAGAAATAAGCAAATCGATAACAGCCTGGTGCTCTGTTCATCAAGATTCAAGTTTCAAAGTCGGGCCTCTTCCTGGTCCAAATGATGACTGGTAAGAGGCTCAACTTCAATAATTTGGACTTATCACCTCATCAAAGAGTTGGCTCTCAATTGAACATACGAAATCATACCTCCAGCCAATGTAACTTCAAGTCAAAATACCAAACCAGTACCCAAAAGTTGAGGAAAATTCAAAAGGCCCCGTCATTCTATTAACCATGCAAACCCAAAGGCTCAACTCTCAGACAAAACTAGCCTCTTTCGTATCCAACCACACATAGCACATACTGCACGTCCTCCAACCTGGCTGCACCCCCCCTCCTCTCCCTTCTCATCTACAGAACTAACCACTGGCCTCAACACACTCAATCTCATCCCTCCTCTAAATGGACTCTCTTTCCAATTCTACCACTGCTCACTCTCCTCCTCCAAATACCCCACCAACACGTCATGCCCACCACAGCCCGCATATACAATCCTAAATAAACCCAACACGCAATGCTCGACCTTCATCTCAGTCCAGCTGAACCTCCCCTTACACTCCCTGACCGTCTGTACGGGTATAAGCCGACGTCTTCGGAGAGCAGGAACACATCATTCCTTACCAGTTGTAATGGGTGACTTGGTCTGGTGCAGGCAGGGATTGACAATGGGTCAAATGGGTTAGATGATGGCCATTGACGATGTGGGGTGCGCAACGAAGTCAATTAATACGTGTAATAATCTTTCTTGGTCCTCAGTGTCCTTGTGTTCGGGAGAGGAAAACCAAGAGAAGTCCGTCGTGTCCGACTGCCTTCCTTTAGAGAATCTTCTCGGCCATCCGGTTCATTCTTTTCGGTCATGCGGCTTCCAACTATCTCCTGAAATCAACTACTGGTTCGCGCCTCTCACAATCATTTTATCTCGGGTGTCCCTTGTGTCCCTTGTGTTTGGAAGTCAGGGATACCCATTTCCCTTGGACTTCCATGTCCGTGTAACACCAAAGAAGCCCTCACGATCCATCTGCCCCCTTTGATAACCCGTTTTTTTCAACGCCATCGTAACTCCCACAGCGCCGATCGGTCTACGGAGCATGTCACTTACCGGCAGCGAGGGGAGGACACACTCTCCCTTTCTCAACCCCCCTTCTCCGTTCGACTTCCCATCCTTTCCCCCACCCCCCCTCCCCTCGCGCTTTCTCTTCCTTTCGCCATAATTTCCGGTTCCTACTCTGCTCTTCTCCGCTATCTTGTAAGCCCTCCCGATCACCGACGCAGCGCCCGTAAGACGATCCGTCATCTGTTGGCGTCCCGCTCGTCCCGTGAATACGCCAGCCTTCTCACCAAAAGAGTTTGCTGCATAGACAACCCCCTGACCCCTCTTCGGCGCTACCCCAAAGACACCATCCAGTGTCAGACCAGACTTTTTTCTGATTTTGAGAGACAATACCCCTAGATAAAGATATCCGCATTTTCGAGGAAGTACAGCTTTGCCCGGTCTTCAGTGTTACGAAGATCGAGAACAACCGTATTTTGCCCGGCGGTAAGCGTTAACTGCAAGATATTCACGTCCTTCAATTGCGGGGGATGCACGCGGACCATGTTTGCTCCTAATGCTGCTAGGGTTGTCGGAATACATGGTCCAGCGATGAATCTGGTGAGGGAGGCGACCTTGATCCCAGCCAGGTGATGGCGGTCTGTAGAGTTTAAACGTGAGTAGGGGACAGGAAGTAAGGGGATCGAATGCGCGGGTTGCGTCCGGACATCGATGAGCGGCACAGCAGAAGCTTCAGGACCTGTGTGCGAGGCGAGCCAATGGGCTGGGGTATTGCAGATCGCGCCGCAGCGCCTGCAAAGGGCATACTGTGGTGCAGTTTGGCAGCTGTGAAGAGGGCAGTATGAGCGGCAATGCGGGCTGCTGCCGCGGCGGTGTTGGTAATGCTGGGGTTGTGGGGATCGATGCCCCTGGCACGAAGCATAGGCTCGGTATTGAGGGAGCCATGGGGGCTGTACCAGACGCTGGGAGTCGCCATAGGACAGATGCATATTGCATGGAGGAGGAGAGCAGTCGCTTGCCAGCCGTGCACCCAGTCGGTAAGAAGGGATGTCAGCTTGCCCTGGGAGGGCTAAAGCCGGCGTTGACTCGCCATCAAGCCAAGCTAGGGTCATTGTGGCGAGCCAGAAGGCAGCATGCGTGGTGTTAATGGTGATATGGCGATGCTTGTTGCCTGCTCCACGGAGATTGGGAATCTCATCGGCGACCAGACAAACCATGGCATGCAAAGTTACTGCCACTGGAACGGCTTTCATTGGGCCCGGGTACGTCTCCCCATGGAATCGTACCTTGCGTAACAGCTCCTCATCTTACATGAATGGTCGAGTTCAAGACAAAAGTAGCCTCAAGATGCGCTCTGCTTCCTGCGGCACTGGCATGAAAACCCAGTTTGTGTAAGTATTGGGCCTGTAGAGATCGGGAATTGCGGGTTTTTAAGACAGTCTATGCTGACCCATTCTGACTAGCTAGGGCAAGAGCACAAATGAATTCGACAAGAGTTCCAGAAATCTCTGTTTCGAACTTGATCAGTGATTCTGTGCAATGAGATGGTTTTTGTATGGTCTGATGTCTCATACAAGAACAACTCCGCTGTGAGGAAAGAAGTTTCAAAAAAAAATCAAGGATCAAAGATTAGTTTTTCGCGCATGGTGTCGTGTCCAGAAGCGAGCGCAAAATTTTGTCGAGGTCATGAGTCAACCTCTAGTACAGTTCGAATCAAAAGGCATCATGATGAGAATTTGAGACACAGGTGTCACAAGGATTAGGAAGGAATAATACTATTGATGCATTTTCGCCGAGTTGATGCCCTTAACAGTTGGTGCCGCGGTCTAGCATAGAGGTCGACGACAAACCATGACGGTAATCGCCATCTTCATCTCAGACGAAAGCCTGATTGGGGGCAATTCCGCCAATACTACCACCACGTTGGGGAGATATGAGGCTGGTCGCTGTTATCCATCACCAATGCGCAATGTGTGTGATAGACACAGCTTTAGACCCATTGTGTTGGAAGGAGTACATATTATAACGTGAAAATTGACACTTAGCATTAACCCGATCGATATCATGTTGCATTGAAGGGCCAAGGGCCAAAGCCTGGCCCATCCGCTTGCAGATGTGCCCTTTACATTGAGTACATCTGTTTCGCAATTTTGAAATGCTATATCAGATCATAGGACGACCGCTTCTACGGGAGATATTGTTATCACTTCAGTGAGGAGGTGTAGTGAGATTGGTGATAGACCCTAAGGTAAGTGCCATCAGCTCACAGCCAGAGACCATTACGCTATGCAAGTAAGCAAGCGTTGCTTCGACTGTTGATTTACAACCAGAAACATGTGGCAAATGATGACTGATCTGACCGTCATGGAAAATTATGCTGAGAGCAGGGAAAACCGCTGAATACTTCAGCAGAACTTCGAGAGTGAATGAAACGTCAGAAGACCGTCAGCCCGCCCGTCATGTTCGCGAACACTCTGAAACTCAACGTATGCAACATGATGCAGATGCATGGATGTTTTTGCGCGTTGTGGGCCGCATATGCAAAGCTGAGAAGATATTCTCTAACGCCAGTGTTGAGGTATTTTGGATACGATATGCGGCAGAATGGAACTTGAACCGTGCTCTTCTTTTTCTAGGCAGTGTAAGAATAGCATGACTGAGACAATGTAGAATTGACTGAATTTCCCATGTAGAACTCTCTGTTTACTGACACTTTGTTTCATTGCTGTAATGCAGGCTGCATCTAAGGCATGAACTGCAGGAGGACTGCGCCATCGGGTGTTTTTTTATGGCGGTGTTGCTGAGCAAACACATAGAGTTATCATTCAGTGTTTGTAAGTTGGCATAATGATGAGATGTCCAGAATATTCCATGCCGAGTAGGTGATGTAGTAAAGGATGTGTTGTACGATGGAGTACATAATGGTGCTTGTCAGACAAGATAATGGCAATACACTGAGCTGTTTTTAGACATCGCTATAGATGCCCGACGGGACTGATATGTACTTTGATCTGAGGCGTCAAGATTCACCACACTGAGTTGCTGCGGCATTGTGCCTTGGGATATGGCATGCATGTTACACAGGGCAACAACTAACTTGGTGGAGATGTTTGCTGGCACTGTCTATCGAAAATGTCGACTTGTAGTGCCATCTATCGCACAAATGCCCATGGTTCGTAACCACAAAGAGTTGTCGTCACCCATCTTCGGGGCGACTCCGAGAGGGCAACAAAAGAGACGGCGTTTGTGAAACACAACTTGATAATGGGAGTGGAAGCCGGTATGCCAAGAGTCTTTCTCGCCAGATGTAACAGCTTGGCGGGCACAGTTGCTGGGACCCAGAGTGTGCCAAGAGGAGGACAGGATGGCATATGATGCTTGGCGATGGCGATGCGGGTCTGTATCAGAGTTCCTGGAGTCTAAATCGATAGGGGAACAATGAGCTGATGGGGGCAAAGGGAGGGAGTCGTGAGACTTTACCCGTCGGTTGGGTCTCAGGTCTGGGTTGTGGATGTAAGTCAAAATCTTCTGTCTTGTAGCAAGGATGGAAGACTGGTGTAAGACTGGGCCTGAGAAGTTGCGTAGAAATTTTAAACCGCGGTAGCTGAGCGAACATCAAATGCCGCAAAAATCTTGGTGATGCTTCGAATCGACGTCTGACGGCTTTTTGGAATCGTAGGTGATCAAGTTTCTAGCTTTGCTGGTCGATGTCCGACAATCGAGGGATGTCTCTGAAATGAACAGAGCGGAAGGAGGTCAAACACCCGCGCCTTGGCGATGAAGAGGTCCAATTTCTGTGCCTTCTTCTGTTTATCTCTCATTTCAGTTCGGAGACCGAGAGCCGCGTGTGCAAGACGAGTTTCTGCATCGCCTGTGCCCAATGCCTCAGCGGTCAGCGCCGAAGCTCTGTGTGAACCCGTGCCAAGAGCGGCAGTGTGAGTCGACAAGATGGCAATTTCGAGGCCTCCTAGATGTCGCCAAGAGATCGGTGACACCTCTACGCCGTCCGTGGATTGTAAAGACTGGACATTGGAGCATCAGGCGACCGTTGCTAAGATCGATGGCCACACCGCCAAGCTGTTGTGCAGAACACCACGCGTAGTTTGCCCCTTGGAAGCTGTCAGGATGGAAAACGTCGCATCAGGGGCACGGGACACAGGGTTTGGAGCTGGATTGCGTAGGCGAGAAAAAAACGAGGCCCCAAGATGCAGAATCATGACGCGTTCAGGCTGAGGGAGAGTCAGTGAGGTGTGTGTAGCACCATGATGACAAGTTCAGCCCTGAGCAACGTCAAAAATGGCCCGAATGGCCTTTCTGCTTTTCGACCCATCGAACTTAGCCCGTCAAGATTTTGTTTTTTCCTGGTCTGGCTTCCGGTTGCGGGGCGATAATAAGATTTCGTCGATGGCTTTCCTCGTTGCCCGGGTTGCCCTGCGAGGCTGTGGCAGCCGGTTGTCCTGCAGGGGTTAATGTGTGGGAGGCATGCCGAATCGGGCCGTGATCCACGATGCCGAGAGGATCTGCATGGGTAAGAGCGTCTTGGCAGCGAGCCAAGCCTGCCGTGGTCGTCGCCACGAACCTCGAGCGAGAAGGTATCCGGACTCGGGGACTCGAAAAGGCAGGAGGCATTGCTCGTCCTCCAGAACGAGGAGCGATGTTGAAACTGGCTCTACGACAGTCCAGGCAACGAGCAATATTGTTGAGTGGGAACTTTCTCGCTCCGTTGGGCCTGTCTGTTCTGGTAGTCGCGGGTGAGAGGAGAGAGTCTCGTGCATGAGGTGGTTTTGTCGTGGCAGCGCCGTTTTTCCCGGCATTGAAGAAGATGTGGGGACAGGTGTGGAGAAGGTTCCCTTCGCTGCGCTTCCCCGCGTTCTCTCGCTTGCGATCCGAGTGGAAACCGGGCAATTCCCTCGACGGGTTTTGATGCGTTGCCCACACCCACGCAGGACATGGGACACGGCGGGGCTATTCTTCAGCATCGCCCAATGCTGAGATCAATGGAACATCAACATAGACCATGATCATGCCAAATTTAGGTGCACACCGACCTGGTAGCTTGTGCTGCTGTCAGGAGGACTCAACGATGCCACAGCAGGAGACGTGCATCATCAGTGCTCACTGGCTGGTCCCACTCGACCACCGTGTTCCATCTCTCCATCGCCATCTTCTTATCCGCCCGGCTCATTCACCCTCCAGGAGACCAGAGCAACTTCGCTTGTACACTTCGGGGCTTGCGCTGCGTCCGGAGCGCGGGCGAACCTCTGGGCCAATCTGATCTACATTGTCTCCCGCGTCGTCAGCATTGCAGTTGGTCAAAATCGTGTGCCAAGACGGTCTCTGTGGGGGGTTAATTCACCATAACTGCGTGGTACCACCGTGTCGCAGCTCTCTAGTGTCCCAATCCCTCTCAGTCCCACTGGGCCATGCTCACATGGCTTGTGGACGGCGTCGTGGATGCGGCTTACTCTTTCTACTGCCCAGCTGGAGCTATCAGATAAATATCCAGCAGCCGTTTCCCAACCAGCACCCGACAATAAAACGGCTCGGACACTTGGTGATGCCAATGCGTCGCCATTGTGGCCTTTGAGTCGCCTGTCTTGCTTCACTCCTCAGTATCCGGCATTAGCTCGTGCCAACACTCTCTCCACTGCTACTTTGTCCTCCACTCATAACTTGCATCCTGCTGCTTGCATCTGCTGAGCGTCAGGTTGCCCATCTTACCCCAACTTGCTGCCGTCCATCCGCCCTCCCTGCCGGAACCGGTTTGCGCCATTTTTATGTACCGCAGCCCGCCGTGTAAGAGGGCTACAACCACCGTCAACACTCCCAACTACTTTATCACCGCGCTCCGGAAGCCTGCAAACCGCTTTGAAGCTTGAACACTACTTGCTAGTCCACAGTCACTTGGTGCTGCCCTCCCAGGATCACCCTCTTCGTCATTGTCTGTGCCAGTACCAGGCCGCCTTTACTTCTACTCCTCTTTACGCTAATCACTATGGGCTCTGCTATCTCACGGTGCGCCTCACGAGGCTCGTCTCGTCTGGCATCCGACTATGACGACGAGAAGATCCTGGGTAGGCAACCCAACTGGCTTGTTCCTCCCGCGCTATGGAGGTCAAGATCCAAGACCTCCAGTGGCCAACCTGTGCGGTACCGTACACCGACGCCATATCCCAAGGGCGACAGGAAACCGCTTCCTCATGAGCCGCAGCATGTTCGCATCCACATCCAAGAGAAGACTGCCAGTACCATCGTCACCCCTGTGGTGAACCACTTGGAGGTCGCCTCGGCGGGCAAGCATTCACGAAAACCGCAACAGACCTCTCGAAGCATACGACAGCCTTCCAACATCACCATAACCTGGGAGTCGCCGGTAACAGGTCGTCTCAACCGGTTCGAACGGTGATTTCGTCGATTAAAGCAGCCATCAAGCGCGGAGCCGGCAATAGGCTGGGACAAGGAGAGGGTCGAGGGCGCTGCCTCCCAACTCCGATCGAGTCTCTCATACTTCGATCCTCGATCATGTTGAAAGAGCATCAACGGACCAACAATCCCTCACTTTTCCAGCTTCTCACGGCGGCTTGGGCTTGATTTACATGCGGCCATGGGCTGTTCTGACGGCCTTAGGTGACAGATGGTATGTCTATCATGCGGCTGTCTCCTTCTTCGGCATTTTCGGCCGAGGAAGAAACGCACATGACTTGCCGAACCGAACGCCCTCTACATGTGTCACACAGCCGCCTAAAGCCAACCAAAATGTGTTATCGCTACATATTTTATCCATATTTCGACTGTCTCTTACGCCTGCACTGACTTTTTTTTTTTCTTTTTTTCCCCTGTTATCTGTTGAACATTATCATCAACACACGAGCCCTGTTAGCCGTTGGGTGCTTGGCGATGCAGGCTTGTTGTCTTCTGCAGCAGGGCAGCAGTGACACAAAAGTGGGCTCAGCACAGGTATAGGTTGGCCTATTTTTCACGCTTATGCCCTTAACCCCAGATTGTTTGCTGCTCGAGCAAGACTACGGGCTTATCTACATTTTTTAATTGTCCTCCTATATGCGGTTATTTCTCTCTTTTCCTTTGTGTTTCTATCCCGCTCTGGCATTGAACTCCCTCGATCAGGGACAAAGGAACTCAGATTTCAGAGCATAATGTTACTCTGGAGCGATGAGGTCATGGGAAGGGTTAGGATAAGCAACTGACTATCGCTGATTGGGACACATGGAGCTATGGTGTGGCAGTCTCTTGGGAGGTGCAAAAAGGCTTGGGCTTTTGTCATTGTGTTGGTTGTCCGGTGTTCGAGGTTCTCAACGGTGGGCGTGTGATTTGGCATTGGGATGGCGTTGGTCATAGTTCTCTTGGTATCATTTAATCATCATATTGAATTGGTCATATCATCCTCGTTCCCCGATACATCTTTGTCGAAAGAGCAACAGAAATGCAGGCTGAATGTCTAGCCTCATGCGTTACCATAACTTTCGTTCCTCCCTTCAATTCCCCTGGTTTTGTCCCATCTCCTCAGAATCCATACATCAAGAAACCCCCAATCCTCTGGGTCTTCAACGTCGTTGCATATAAGCTTGATGGCCTTCAACAACTGACCATATTCTCTGATTCTAGCCATCTCTTAAACCACTCCTCATCGTCTCCGACTTTTCTTCTCTTCAATAGAACATGCCTTCGATCACTTAGGGCCAGTGAATTGATCTTATCGACCATTTTAAAATAGTCCTGCAGATTGTGCACTAACAGGTCTCCTCGGCGCCGGGCGCAGTCTGAATGTTACATTATCCCTCTGAAATAATCCACCTCTATGTGGCAGGAATGCAGATCTTTGCATTCTAAGATCTTAGTTTCTGATTACACACCGAAGCCTGACGGGTCTTCCATGGTTGGAGTTTGTTTATAAGGCCTCGGGAGGTGCCAAGGAATTGCTCCTCAGTGACAGCTTTAAGTGTCCGAACTAGTTGAGCTTTCAGGTTGAATAGCACAACAGTGGTTGATGGGTCCGGACTCGGAGCCTGTTCATGCATGGTTAACCAAGAGCGACGACAATCAACAAGGCGTATTGTCCCAATCGATGTGATCCGTATGTAGCAAGATTCAGGGATCGAGATGGTACGCATGATGGACGGTGGTCTACTGCTTCTAATCATTTTCCGAGTAAGGATACGCTTTCATTTGTCATGCTTCTGAAGCTGAGGAATCCAGAAAGGATATGTGTCGGTGACCAGAACCAGATCCCTTTGATCCCGCTGTTAGCGATACCGTTCCAAACGAGTTAAATCGAATGGATTACCGGAATGTTGTTTAGAGCATAGAGCAAGGACCATGTTGTAATGACAACAGCGATGCTGTTGCGACCGGACTGTGTGTTTGATCATGAACCAAGACATCAGCAAGATGGCCAACGGCAACAGAGAGCGCTGCAAATCCAAACAGCCTAGATGGGTAGAAATTCTATCTATATGTACAAACTTTTCGAGGCTTTGTAGCAAATCATGAGTTGCAGATGAGTCAAATTGCTCGATATTGTGAGGAGTCCGCAGAGTCGGAAGATGCTGGGCTGTTGACGCCCTGCCAAAGTTATTTCCACTTCTGCTCGTCAAACCTATGATCAACGGGAGATCAGCTCTGTAAACATAAAGACCAGCAGTACTTTCTCCAGAACCCAACAGATGAGAGGAGAAGGATACGCTACCAACTCGAAGAAAGATGCACCAGTTTTCGGCAAGAATGAGCAAGGTAATTACTTCGAACATTCCTGTTCCTAGATACGTTGACTGGAAACGAATCTAGCCGGATGTCAAAATGCAGGCAACACGTCCTCGAACAAGTCTGGCTCCATCTTTGCTGCGATAAGGCGTATGCTTAGGCCGTCTTGAAAGCCTTGCCTTGCAAACAATCCATTAACCTTGCTGTACCATCAAAACTACGATCCATTGCGGTTAGTCGCTAGATACCAGCATGACAAATGATGTCGGCTCTTCCATGTGATTAGGCTTGACTGCTATGGACGGCTGCTTAAATTCTGTCAAGACTATACATGCTAAACCTCGAAACGTAACTATCTCTTCGACAAAGAAGGGGTTGTGCGGCCTTCAAAGGACCTGGCAAACTAGCTTTTCTGTGACTTGTGGGCGGTGGGCAGCAAGCCGAGTCAAGCAGTAGGGTTTTGGGGTCTACAGCTCCAGCGTTGCGTTGATTCATTGAATTGAATTGAATTATGTTTTTCGAACGGTTCAACCATTGAGGATGCTAGGTCGTGCCCACGACGACGGGGTGCAATAGCCCTCTAACTAAACCATATACAGTTGTGTTGATGCGTCCGCCACTAATTAGACCACGTTTGGGTCACACGATTGTACAACAACTCTGCAATGGGCGTTGACTGCCTTGAGCTAATGTTTCAGCCTGACCCCGCGTCGTCATGTCGGTTAGGCATATTAAGCGCAATCTTGAACCTCTTCCTGACTCTACCATTCTCAAAAGGCTTCTAAAGTCTTTCGCAAAAAGAACAAAGCTGAAAACTCTTTGGTTAAAAAACTGCGAGGAGGTTTTGCACTGTCTGACTATATTAGTTTCTGCGGTTGCATTTTTGCCCCCTGACTGAGGACGATTTTCAGTCCCTTCTCAGCGTCGTCTCTTTTCCGCATCATTTTCCCCTTATAAACAAATTTCGCCATCTAACCATCTGAATTACTGCTCTGATACACTTTATCATGCTCTTACAAAGGCATTATTTGTATTATCATGCTTGATCCTACTGGTATCGTTGGCGCCATTGGAGTGGCCTGCCAATTCTTGGAGTATAACTTCAAGTCCTATAATAACGGGTAGGATGCTAAGGCGGAGGCGAAAAATTTCAGTCTCAACACAGCGGCCCTCAATATCACCATATCACATGTCCATAATCTTTTCTTGGACCCGAAATTTGCAAACACCTTCAAAGACGATTCCTCAGCATTACTTTCTGAGCTTGATCCCCTGCAAGATACAGACACCACTAACCTCATATCTATCTTTGAGGACGAGTTACAAGATTTGCTCGCCAAGATGAACAAACGGGCAGATGGTCATAGGTTTGGATGGGAGTGCCTCAAGGCTGCACTTGATGTTGGGTAAGCGCGCGAAGCTGTCGAAAACCTCTATCAGCGATGGCAAACCCTGAATTTACTTTTCGGGCGTGATCAACTTGCACTACCAGGCTGTCAAAAAAGCCGGTAAATCTCTTCTGCCCTGGCATACCTGGTGCTGGGGAAGCTATCCTTGTATCGATCGCCAATGATTATCTCCAAAGGAACCAGGGAGACCGTGATGCTGGTATCACAACCAAATGTCCTCTCAAACGATAGATGTTCAGTATGCGTGAGCTGTCAAGGACAGTTAAGACGAGCTTGATGAAACCGCGATTCTTGACGCCTAAGGCATGCTGTCAGCATATTGAAGGCTCGTCGTCATCAACAAAGAAAGCGAAATCATTTGACTTATCCACTATACAGTTCAAGAATGTTTCCAGGGTGCTTTGGCTCAGTGGCTTCCAAACGCCCATCTCAATATCGCAAATACCTGCGTATCATACCTTTCGTTCAAGGAATTTTCGAGTGGTCCTGTAAGAACGTACGAGGAGGCGGATGAACGACGTGAAAAAAAAAAAAAAAATCTCTCTTCACCTATGCTGTTGATTACTGGGGAGTCCTTGACATAACATAGTCATATAGTACACAAAGTAGCAACAGTGGGGGTCATTAATCAAAGGGTTAAAAGTAGGACCACATCATCATCTAGAGCACACGAACCATGAGCTCTGGCATACAGGCATGCTTAGGCCGAAGGCAAAACTGGGTGTTCCTGGATATTCCTATCAAGGAAAGATAAAAGATATTAGGTGATATGCATCTACATGTAACCCTTAAACAGAGCAGCGGCTATCAATCTCGTTGTTATGCATAATATGACTAACTCATGTGACTAGCGTAAGTGCTTCAGGATGTGTTTTTTTTACTTCATATCCCTGTGCATGACTATCCATGTCGTGTCATTTCTCTGAGATTCCAAGCTCGAGCCATCTCTTTATACATCAAATAACCACTTGCAGTCTCGTACTTCACATATTAATGTACAATGACAAAGTCGGACAATGATCCCTTCTTTCTTTGCCATGGAAAAAAAAAAAAAAAAAAAAAAAA
>Ga0065720_1019406_pt1 | contig 26690 bp, 30 predicted proteins | sample Thericmetagenome_FD_59107 | JGI IMG/M metagenome (GOLD analysis project Ga0065720, IMG submission 59107) | Thermophilic microbial communities from the Joint Bioenergy Institute, California, USA of rice/straw/compost enrichment - eDNA_2 v2... | ecosystem: Engineered > Solid waste > Grass >... | reverse complement strand
GGGGGCTGTCCTGGAGATTGACTACCGCATGTGCCCTCGCTGGCATTCCAACGACCTGTGCAGTGTGCAGCCACGGCCGACTTATCCAGGGAGACTAGCCGGGCCATAAGCATTCTAACTCTTTAAACTTTCTAATTCCTTTTTCCCTTCATTCCTTTTCTTTCCCTTCCTTATCCCAACGCAACTTCGAATCCTTGAACCATCCAGTCTACTTATTCCAAAATGGCCTTCATCCAAGACCCGCGCCTCCGTCAAACCTGGAACAATCTTTCCCACACCACTGAAGCCGCCGCCTCTGACGCCGCGGCCGGCATCTGGGCCTTCGGCCACGCTTATGTCGCTCCCTGCCTTTCAGCTGTCTCGGGCGCCATCGACCGCTGCTGTCTCAGTGTGTGCTTAGGTGCTGACCGTGAGGAGCGTGCGCGCCGAGCCCGTGAGCGCGATCGTGGCGCGCGCAGGATCGAAGCGAGTTTTGATTTCTACGATGATTGGGATGAGGATTTGTGGGCTGCGGCGCAGTATGATGATTACTATTATGATAATTATTATGATGATGGAGGACTGGGGGGCAGCGGAAGTGGAGGGGGGAGTGGTAGGAGAGGGTTTGATTGGGAGAGATTGCTTGCTGGGACGGGGGGTCGAGTGGTTGGTAGACGGGGAGGGGGAGGAGATGGAGATGGACGGGGCGTAGTTGGGGATCAGCCCCGGAGAAAGAGGGGAATGAGTTATGGGACTCGCGGGGGAGGCGATGCGGGAAGGAGGAAGGTGACTGGTGAGGAAGATGATCCAAATGTGATTCCCAGAACGGCACCGTTGGGATTTTTGTTGAGGTTGCCGTTCAAGATAGTCGGGTCACTGCGGTACAAACCGTCGGCCGCGAACCTGAGGGAGCATCCTGGGCATGGGGCCTACTATGGCGAGAACAGGCCTGGCGAGGAGAGGGAACCGCTGCTTGGTAGGAACGAGGATGTGCAATATGGCCGGAGTTCACCCGTACAACGACAGCAAGAGGAGAGTAAACAGCAGCAACAGCAATCTCCCGGCCGAGCACGCAGCAATACGACCATGTCAGGAGACACATCTAGTTCGTACCGGTCACGCAACGACCTCTTTTCGAGCGACGGCGAAGGCGACGAGGACGCGGTACCGCTAGATGATGAATTTACTGTTGCACTAGCTCGTGTCAGCTGCCCTGGTGGCGATGATCGCAGCAGCAATAAGACGCGCAGCAGTAAAGGGAAAGGCAAACGGCCTGACGGCGAGAGGGGGCTGTCTCGAACATATTCGAGGACGACAATGGCATCTTCAGTGAAGACCACTAGTTCTAGGCGATCGACGGCTGACGAGGCTTCGCTTAAGGATCTGGGCCAGAGTATCTACAGTACACGGTCGCTTGGGCTGGATGGGGAATACGAGTACCATGACGAGGTTGTCCGGTCGTTGGAGAACCTCCGGCGCGAGGAAGAGGATGTTGAACGCGAGGAGAATGAGGAGATTGAGCGCAAACGGCGAGCTGCTGAGCGACTGGCAATGCAGAAGGGGTTGGCTGTTAATGTTGCGGCCGGCCATACTGGAACAGAGCAACAACAACAACAACAACAACAACAACAACAACAACAACAACAACAGGATAGTGAACATCGAGAGGCGCATTCTCGGGATCAAGAAACCCGACCGAAGCCGAACGGGTCAGTAACCGAGCACTTGATCGTAGAATCCAAGCCCGTTCCCCCAACATCACCAGAAGCTCCGCTGCCGAAGGATGACGATGATAAGAAACAAGGAAATGGAGAGAGCAGATTTAATGCTGCCCGGTTGCCTAGGTTCGGGTAGCACAGCAGTCAGGGATCGATCACCATCTTTATCGATGCAACTATCACATTCAGTTCGCATATACATTCCCATAGATTCACTCTAACGACTTGGGTTGTGGCGAGTGAAATAAACTGGAGTAGGTAATGTATTATGCCATGTTGGCCGCCCCATAGCGGCTTGAGGTCCTGGTACACGTCTTGCGGCTGTTGATGATTTTCAGAAGGACAAGATCGGGAACGGATACGGACTAGGTATGGCTTTACAATGCGGCGTTGCTCTTTCTTTGGTGTATCATAACGTTTATTATACCATTAGGTTACGGTCCAAGATGGATTCCTTTTTATCAGACAGAGCAGCAGGGAACGGACATGAATAAGGCAATACATATGGTTCGCACTGGAGAGATGGCATCATGTGAGACCGGCGATGTTGGACGGCCATATCCCTTTCTGGCCTCTGGTGGTGTACAACGATCGGGACCATGCCGATCTGAATCCCGAAGTCCGTGTGCAACCCTCTCTGCCAACCACCCGCAGCCATTTCCCTGGCCAAGTCAGGTAGATCAAAGCTCATGAGCTGAGGGCCAACGAGGGGATGTCAGACTCTCAGACATGGCTTCATTCAAATTCTTGGCCCCTCGACTTTGCCTCGGCTCGTCCCACCGCGCCCACTTTCCCCGCATCTCGCTACCCCGGAATTTGGCGTCTCGCCAAGTGGGGCAGGCCAACGGCGCCCTTCTTGCCTCTTGTATTGCCTGTTTCGAGGATGGGGTTTGCAGATCTTCGTTGGGGTAAGGGGGTGGTGGTTGCTACATCCCTAAGTAGGTAGGGAAGGAAGCGAAGGCGACAAAAAATCGGGGTTGATGTGTTCTTATATCGGGGGGCTGGACACCTACGTTGAAAAGATACTGCTGTTCATCTTGTCTACTTGTCCAGTTAAGACTGTGTCGGAGTTGTCCTCTTCGTCCTGCTACCTTACCATTCACCTGTCTCGGTTTAACATTGAAAGAAGCCGCACAGTCGACACGGTCTCACCTCCGACCTACGCGCACTTCATCCCATCTCTCACTCACCGTCTCACCTCCCAAAATGTCCTCTCCAACGGGCCCAATCACCACCCCCCTTACAACCCTCCTCGGCATCAAACATCCTATCATCCTCGCCGGCATGGCTCGCACCTCGGGGGGCCGCCTGGCCGCAGCAGTATCCAACGCCGGCGGCCTGGGCGTCATCGGCGGCTTCATGTACACGCCTGACCAACTTCGCGAAATCATCGCCGAGCTCAAAACCCATCTGCGCGATCCGAACCTTCCCTTCGGTATCGACCTCGCTTTGCCCCAGATCGGCGGGAACGCGCGCAAAACGAACCACGATTATACCGGGGGCAAGTTGGACGAATTGATCGATATCACAATTGAGAGCGGGGCAAAGTTGTTCGTCAGTGCTGTTGGCGTGCCGCCGAAGAGGATTATTGATAAGCTGCATGCGGCGGGGGTGCTGGTGATGAATATGGTTGGGCACCCGAAGCATGCTGTTAAGGCGCTGGAGCTGGGTGTGGACCTGGTGTGTGCGCAAGGTGGAGAGGGAGGAGGACATACGGGCGATATTGCAGGGACGGTGTTGATCCCGGCGGTCGTGGATGTTGCGAGGAAGTACAGACCGCCGATGCTAAACGGGCAGTCGGCGATGGTGGTTGCTGCAGGTGGAATTTCGGATGGAAGGGGTCTAGCGAGCGCTTTGATGCAGGGTGCGGCAGGGGTTTGGGTGGGCACAAGGTTTGTTGCGAGTTTGGAGGCTGGGTGCAGTGAGGAACATAAGAAGGAGGTGGTGAGCTGTGGGTTTGATGAGACCGAGAGGACGTTGGTGATTAGTGGGAGGCCGTTGAGGATGAAGACAAATGATTATATCAGGAAGTGGCATGCTCAGCCGCAAAAGATTGATGAACTGTGCAGCAAGGGGATCGTCCCGCTTGAATGGGATCTCAAGCAGGGTAATGAGGTCGATTTGCCGCACTTGATGGGACAAGTGGCTGGTAGGATCCAGAAGGTCCAGCCGGCCGGTGAGATTGTGGATGAGATGGTCGCTGAAGCTGTGGAAAGGTTGAAAATGGCACAGGTGTTTTTGAATGGAGACAAGAGCAAGCTCTAAACTTCGCTTCTGCTCGGTGTTTTCGGTGTGTATGAACTCAGTAGGTACCTCAATACTTCGAGTCCATTATTGTATTAAATGTTCAGATTCCCAAAATAAGTATTGAATTCGCCTTTAAGGGCATCATGGCGACCCGATGATGCTGACAGCTCAAGAACTAGGTAGAGTGGCTATACGCAATTGGGGGACCCCTATCATCATCACATGTGGGATTGTATAGCCGCTGTGACCACGTTACATAACAGCTTTCTACGTAATGTTTAAGAACCTGCCTATTCAGCTTATTTTGTGATACCATGTGCTTTTCCAACAGAAGGCCTCTGAACGATGATACTAAATTTTTGTGTCACTATAGACACTCTATATGTTCATTGTTTGGCAACATTGCACGAGCAAAACTTGGAGATGTGTATGTAACACAATTATCCCGAAATGCGTTTTTGGACAGCACAGAGCAGGCGATGAGGAGAAAAGATGAGAGAGATAGGCAGAGAGGGATAGGGACTGAATCTGCGGGCCTGATCACACCATTTGTTTCAAGGGGAGCCAATACCACAGTATCATAGTCTCGCATGGCATATCTGGCTCAATAAGTTGACATGGCTGCTCAGATCGATGCTCACGGTAAGTAACACGGCTAGTAGGCTTGTTGTGTTGGAAAGGAACGATCTGAATTGACTATCCCCATTTCAAACTCCTCCTCCTCCTCCTCAACAGCAACAACAACAACAATAAAAAAAGACATAAGTTTACACACTCCCTATTCCTACCAACCAGCCACATTTCTCCAAATTTAAATAACGGTTCTGATTGAGTTAGTAGTGTGCTCGAAGTAACTAAGTTTGCTGAAAGGGTACACACTGAAAAAAAGGGGTAACAGTGTTGCTGGGCCTAGGATTGCATCAAGTCCTCTCCTATCCTCTTATTGATCCCGTAAGTAACCTGCTTGACTGCTTCATTCCCGTTCGGAGCTCCTGATGGTCGTTCAGTCAAACAATGAGTTGTGACCTCTTCCGACCATAAAGCCATGTTGAACCCAATCTCTGAGCTCAAGACGAAGTCAAGAGCCAGATGAGGCCACCGGTTCTTTGATCTCCCCTCCACATGAGCAGGCTCTGCGATGAGGAAAGCCAACGAAAGATAGAGGCTCGAGAAGAACTCACGAGATGAATCTCTGGGACGACGATCAAGCGTGGAGAACTGAATGGCTTGCGGGATTATTGCGACCACGAAGAGTAGGCGGGGGGAGGGGGGCCAGATGCTCAGTAGAGCCGCGCGCGGGCCATATACTCTCACAGGAAGTGCTGCTCGGTGCAAGTGAGGTGAAGCAAATCGGTGATATCGAGGGTGCCATAGATAACGTCGAGCCACATGTCAATGAGGGTGTACTCGCAGATGTCGATGGCGAGACGAAAGGTGTTGGCTGCGAGGCTGGCCATGATGGAGAATATGTTTTGTCTTTTTCGATGGCTGGTTTATCTCCGAATCATTTGACTTTTGTACTCGAGGGGAAAAGAAAGACTACTCGAGAGTAGGCAGGAACTCACAGACTTTATATGCAGAGCATCGTGTACAGGTTACTGGGCGTTATTGTAAGCATTCGTCATGTTTATATGAAGTACACATCGTGCTGTTTGAGAAGGGGACATTGTCCAGCCTACGGGGCATGAATCCGCTGCGAAGACAGAGATGAGGAAGTCGATTACGCTAATTTGTATCATTGGGTATCACGTTCTATCAAGAAGTTTGAGACCTAGATCCCAATATGGAGATAACGCACGCAGGCAGGTTTGCTCTCCATCGAGATGGCAGTACGGAGGGATCTGCGGTTCAGACAACACGCCTCGCTATTTCCATGTACATGGAAGTAGTCTTGGGAGTCTTCTATTAGTCTGAGCCGTGCCAAAACCCTTGGAGCTGCGAGGTGGTGACGACAGGCGCCTATAACCTGTTCCTCGATCTCGCCTAAGGCCAGTCACATGCGGGGAAGACCGAGACTTTGAGCTGTGCAGCCCGATTGGCCTTGTTCGGACGAGATGGGCCACACATGTGGCAGGCAAGTCCAGACGGAATGGCGTGGTAGTTTGGCAAACATTGCAATGCCTGGCACTACCTCACCAAACAACACTCGGATCGACCTCGTGCTTCTCGCCGTCCTCGCGAATATGCTCCCGCTTAACATCGCGCTTCATCGGTTTACGCATATCGTACGCATCCTCCGACGAACGTGAAGGGTCCGCGGAGTGGTCGCCATAGTAGTCTTTAACGACACGGTACACGCTGTAGCCCATGCTCTTGTAGAAGGCGATGGCCTTATGGTTGGTAGTGCGCACAAACAGGTCGACGAACCAGGCATCGGCGGCATCTGCGGCGGCCTCGAGTTGCTCAGTCAGCAGACGGCCAATGCCCATTCTGCGGGCCTCGGGAGCGACTGTGACAGCTGTGATGTGGGCATGCCATGGGAGATAGTGGGGAGAGAAACGGTAGACGTCCGGAGAGGATTCGAGCTTGCCCATGACTGGGTGGTTGAGTTAGTTGTTAATTGTCCACATAGGTAAGTAGGTTCATCCGGAAGGGCGGAGAGACACACTGTAGCCAATGATATTGCCATGCTGGTCCTCAGCGACCTGGAACAGCGACGGCCATTTTGCATAATACTGGAGGTAGAAGCCCAGCTCATATGTCTCCGTGAACGGGTCCAGGTTGCATTTTGCCAGTTTGTTGAGATCTTCTGGCCGGAACCTACGCACGGTGACCATGGCGGGCTTCGAGTCTTGTCTACTTGACGGGTCGAGCTGGCTTCTTCCAAGGACCAAGGGACACGAGGGTAGCGATGTTCTTCACATGTTGCTTGGTGGGCTGGGCGCGTTGTTCCCAAAGCTGCCCCGCCGCCAAAAGTGGGTCCGATTACGTAATATTTCAATCAATACGTCAAGGCATAATGTAATTTACGTACTTACACCAGAGGGTTGTCCATCACCGCCGCTGATTGATCGCATGAATGCCTCAATGCCGGCTGTGGGCCAGCGACGAATGACAGCCCAAGCCCAGTGACTGGGCTGGTCCCTGAGATGCCGTCTGCCACCAGACCACCGCTCCCTTATCGAGAATCCACGCCGTCATTCTTAAACGGCGCCCTGTCAACGCGACCCAGGGCCCCGGCAACCTGATCCTGCAATTTCAACGACGCAAAGACCACGTCCCGCGTACGTACGCCGGCCACAGCAGCATCGCGACCAGGCCAGTCGTCCCCACGGATATCGTCGTCATTGACGTTGTCTTCATCCCCGTCGTCCTCAGCCACGAGTCACGAGCCCTTGAAACATCGGAAGAACGCCGAAAAGACCGCCCGTAATTTTGCCCTGTGCATACACACACACACAATTATACGCTCCCTGTTCTGTTATACCCTGGCCCCATAATCCTGCGACCCAGGCCGGGCCTGTCTGCGCAACCTGCCAAGTGCCAACAATCGAGTCAGCAGCACTATACCTCATCGAAGCTTTTCTGTGTCCTCCTTTGCTGTTGTACGACCAGAAGGTCTCTCGAACGGAACCAGAGGCTCAAGAAGGACATACATTCCCAGAAACTGAAAGTCCCCCCGGTGACCAGTCGATTAACAGACGTATCTGCCTTACAGCGACAATTGCCAACTGACCGACTCCACGCACACTGCGAATACCCAACAACCTCACTCCAACCAAACATACAGCAGCGACCACAACTACAGCTAGGTAGCTATCACGATGGACTCACCGCGACAAACTCCCCAGCATTCACCGAATCCGTCGATCAACGACTTTCAGCAGTTCTCCTTCTCTGCCAGCAACTCATACTACGAGGGCTCTCCCCACCATGACCGCCGTTATTCCAAGGCCTCAGCCTCCTCATTCAACGAATCCATCGCCGGCAGCACATCTGGTCTGCCACTAGACGGCCCAGACGGTGGTGCAGGAGGGAAAGGCTTGGGGAACCTTGCCGATGAACTGGCTGCCTTTGATGACGATGGCTACGATGACGGGTATGGCGATGGAGAGGGCTACGACGAAGAGGGCGCCTCTGGGTATGAGGACGAGCGGGAAGGCGCTGGCGTTGGCATTGGCATCTCCCTCGATCAAGCAGACGACGCGAAGCGAGAGGGGGTCAGAGATAGTGGGGTTGATGTCGAGAGCCCGAGGAGACGACAGGGCGGGGTAGGAGGATCAGGAGGTGGAGGGCTAGGCGTGCCTAGCGGGACCAACGGGCGTCGCCATAGGCGCGCGGGTAGTGAGTACGACGGGAGCGAGTACGGCACCGATTCGGACCTAGAGTCTCCTGGCATTCCGCCACGGCTGGCCGAGAAGATGGCCGAGGTGGAGGCATTGGCTCGCCGCGGTACTGAGAACAACGGTTCGTCGGCGGATGGCACATTTAAGCGTGTCACGGATGGCTTGCGTGATCTGGGCTCGCAGGCTGGTATCGAGGGTGCTGCCTCAAGGTATGCCTCAATTGCTACCATCTTCTCTCCCCCCGTTACTCTTCAACTCACATACTAACCGCCCCCAGACTGATAACCGCTCACTCGGCCCTAACCACGCACCTAACCCACCAAACCCGTCTCCTCCATAACCTCACCTACCCCCTCATCTCTTCCCACAACCAGTCCCACATCGACCCCGACTCCATCGACTCCCTCCTCCCGCTCCTCCTCTCTCTGCAATCGACCCTCCCTCGCCCCGCAACCCCGGCCCTCCACGCCCTCAGCTCCCTGCAGAATCTCACCCAAGACCTGGTCCACACCCTCAACTACCTCTCCGACACGCTTCACATGTCGCGGCAGACAACGACTGCCGCGGCGAGGAAGCTCAAGAGTGCTAGGGATGTTGTTGCTGAGATGAGGAGGGACGAGGAGTTGAGGGAGGAAGGGGTTAGGTGGCTTGAGAGAGGAAATTGGGGAGAGAGATTGGCGAGGAGGGAGTGTGCGCATGTCTGTGGGGAGGTGGTTGGGGGCTTTGAGAAGGTGTGTGAGGGTTGGCGGGAGAGGTTGGTGAAGGCTTTGAAGGAGGAGTCCTCGCAGGCGTGAGGGTTTGCTATGGGATTCTTGCGTCGGTCGGAGTAGAATAGACGGGGGATTGGGTGGGGAGGCTGGTTTGGTAGGATTGAGGACATGAGGTCTCCTATGAGTTTTCGAGCCAAAGGGGAGAGTATTGCCTTTTCCCGTCCTCAATCCTCTTTTTCTGCTCTCCCACTTTGCTTTGCATATACCATTGACGGTTGAAGCAGGTAGTGTCATGGATATAGACTTAGTGGTTGCCCCTTATATTGCAAGGATAGATGGTGGTGTTGGTCTTCTAATTGTGATAGTGAGCTGGGCATATGTGCACGTAGATTCCATGATGTTAAGAAACCAGAAGCAATGATAACAAGCTAGCCAAGCTGATAGCCAGCTAATAATAGTTTCACATTCCTAGGATTGTCACATCCCATGATACATTCGGGCTGTAGCTTCTATCATTTTAAACGTCTCAGATATGCCTTCTATTGTGATTCTCCTTCGAAGCTGATGAACACAATATGGAAACTTAATGAGGCCTGCCATGATAACCACAGTAAATTCGTCCGAGCTGAACTGCACTTCCTGCCAAATAAACATTGGATCGCTACGGCAATAGGCCGAAACATTCTAGGAGGGGATTATGGCGCTTGGTTAAGTTTTTGACAAACAGTGACAGTTAATCTTCCCTCCCATCCCACACTTTCTGCAACTTCTCCTTTTCTTATTAGAGCTTCCGGTTCCTCAGCCATGCCCTAGCATCAGGACACAAGTGTTGAGAGAGATGGTTTTGCGTCACAGCATGAGCGCTTTTACTCCAACGGACGTGTCGAGCGCATCAATGGCTCAAGATTCCAAGGAATCTTTTTTCCGCGCTTGACTCCCCTATAGACTTCTTATTGTGAGGTATCGGATCGATGTTAAGGGCCTCTTCGGGGGTGATATGATGGAAGAAGACCCGAGTATGCTCATCGAGCGCACCTGTGTGGAGGAGATCTACAGGGCGGAGTTTGACTTGGGCGATTGCGAAGGTGTGATCCTGTTCGGTCAAGATGAAGAGGCTCCAGAGGAGTTCTGGAAAGAACTCTGATCGCGACGAGGCCTACTACGATGACGAAGATGATAAAGACGAGGATAACGATGACGTAGTAGAGGAGGAAAAGAACCCCCAACCACATCCCGCAAGCGCAAAGCTGCCATCAACAATTGCCTTCCCCCCCCAGCAAACAGGCTAAATACAAACATTCCTTCAGCCGTCTAAACAAGAACAAATTCTTCCTCCGCATCCGCTACCGCGAACTTCACGGTCCAGTCGACTACGACGTGACCAAAGGAATCCTCAAGTCCAAGACCAAAGCTGGTATTCCCTACGCCACTTTTGTTGCGCACTGCAATTCGGGATCTTTTGGGAGGTTTACATCACTGGGAGAAAGTTTGCCAGGGCATCGTTGAGGCCTCATATGGCTGGCAAGCAGTGGGCAGATCATCCGGAGAGCGTGTATGAGAGAGCGTGTGTGGCGCGCTGGAGGTAAGAGTATTTCTGGAGCGTAGTTAAGGATAACAGGACGAAGGGAGGAAATCTTGACATGATGCTATGCAGGCCAGTTGGATGTTTTTCGAGTGCTAGGATGACATTGGTTTGGGTCGATACAGGACCTATCTATGTGGGCTAAGAATTTCGGGTACGGTACCCCTAACAACCGTGCAAACCGAGAACGGAAAACAGCTGCGGCTAGAGACACCCCTTGTAAACATAACTTTGAAGAATGAATTCCTGTGCAGCAGCTAACTTGATAATAATTTCTGGCGACATTCCATCCTTCGACATGGAGTGAAATTTGCCTAGACTGTAGAAAATACACATGGGATTCCAACAACCTTTATCCCACAACTCGGAGTCACCTTACGTTGGCCATACAATCCGCGACGTTCAATTGAATTGGGATACATAAGCCTGACTACACTCCTCGATTCACAACGCACTAATCAGTCCGAGTCTTCATCAGATCCAGAGGTATAGGAGGATCCATCCTCCATCTCCTCATCCTCTTCCTCTTCCGAATCCTCCTCGCCATCCTCGTCTGCCTTGAGACCATAGTCATCATAGAAATCCGACAGCTGATGCACTTGTGTCTTGTACCCAACAGCAGAAAGCGCTTTGACAATGTTCTGTAGTGAGATAATGTTAGCTTGCCTCTTCCCACCGCTGGAACAGTGGGCAAGGATACTCACCTCCTCCATAATCGGCGCACACGTCACAATAACATTGCTCTTGCCCGGCTCAAACACCGGCATGATAATCTCCCTCATGACACCTCTAATTTCATCATCCGTAACCTCCCTAACTTTCGCCAAAATCTTCTTATTCCACCCGGGCTCCAGTCCCCTAACAACCGTCGAGATATAGTTGTACTGCGCGGCCGCCGCCATAGTTGCCTGCTCGTCCGCCACACCCAACACGACACCGCTAACAGCGCCTTCAACCAGGTGCCTGTCCAGGGGCGTCTCGCCAGACGCAATCTTAGCCACAATCTTGCGGCTCGCCTCGATCGCCTTGCTCGCGTCAGGAGATCGGTACACGCGGAACTGGATGTAGCCGCCGTCTACCTCGCGCGAGAAACCAACGCCGTAGGCGAGACCCGTGCCGCGGACTGCGTTCCATAAAGGACCGCCAACGGCTTCCAGGTAGCCAAGGGCAACGAGGTACGCAGGCAGGCGGGGGTCGGAGTGGGACTTGAGACCGCGGGCGAAGCTGACACTGTATGAGCTGTCGAGGGTTGTCATTGGGATGATGACGCTGCCGTAGGAGCCGGGGGACTCGCCCTCGGGACTGAGGAGTTGATGGAGTTTGGTGATGGGCTGGAGATCCTTGGTGTGGTCGAGCCCAGGCTCCTGGAAGAGCACGTCCCATGGGGCGACAGGGTTGTCGAGCTTGGCAACGTCGGCGGTGACGAGGACACGGATGTTTTCAAACTGGAACAGACTCTGACGAAGCTCGTTGAACCACGAGACAACAGTCTCGGGCTCCTTCTCAAGGAGCTTCTTGAGACGGCGAAGATATACCGCTTTGACCAAGGTTCTCTTGGCTGTGAGATACGATTCAGGCTTCATGTGGATAGCCACAGAGACTTCCTGTGCCATTGCCCGTCCATCTCGCTTCTCCTCAGGGATGTCGGCAAGTGCCTTAACAATAGCAGCCTTGAGGCGAACTGGATCAAAAATGATGTCAAACATCAGCGTGCGCAGCCAACTGATGATAGTGGAGTACTTTTCCCGTTCAAGCTGGAACTGGATGGAAACACCCTCAGAGTCGCCCAAGCGAGCAGCCGAGCTGATCTCGTAGCTGATGGAGTCCTTCTCGAGCTGCTTCACCACCTCCTCGAACTCAATGCGCTTCCCATCGCGCATGACAGGGGAGTTGAAGAAGATGTCGTTGAACAGAGGGAGAAGTGGCTTGTACTTGGCTGGCGTCTTAGACATGCCCACATGCACTGTGAGGTGAACGAAGTTGCTCGGAACACTCTCGAACTGGACAAACAACGGCCGGCTTTGCGCTGCCGAATCAATAATCTTCTGAGGAGCGTTGTCGAAGACGCCCAGTGTACGGGCCTTGCCGGCTCTGGCGGTCTCAGACTCGATGAAATGGATCGAAGAGGTGCCGGGGACAGGCCATTGATCCAGAACTTCAGGCGGAATCGGCTCCTCGTTGTTCTTCTTTGCTGTCTCAAGCCTTTGCCTTAAGCGCTCAAGGCCCTCCTTGCCCAGTTCTTCCTTCCTCTTAGCCAAACGTTCTGCCTCTCTCGCTTTGAGTTCATCGGCAAATTTCTTTGAGGGCTTGCCAAGAATAGAGACGTGATGGGCATCTGATAGCCACTTTCTGAGGAACTCCCTCCACTGCTCGTCAGTCCAGCTCTCAAGAACATCGTACTCAACCAAAGTCTCCAAATCTTTCAGGGTCCTCCCGTCCCTGTCGCCAAAAAGATAGTCTGTGATGATGTTATTGGCATAGAACTGCTCGGAGCCTTCAGCATGAAGTTTAACCTGACGCTTCTCTCGCTGAATGCATTCCTTCATGTAATCCATGTCAAGAGGCTTCGATGCGACTTCCTTCAGCAGCTCGATAAGCCGCTTGTAGACAAACTCAAGCTTCTCGGTGGCAACCCCGGTCGGCTGAAACCAGACAAGGGTGTTCGGCCTGCTCTCAAGCAAATAAGTCACGGAGCTTGCCAACTGCTCCTTTTCTACCAAAATATTCTCGAGCACTGAGACAGATGACCCACAGAGGTAAGTCATGACAATGTTCATGGCCGTGGCCTGAACTTGATCCGTGCAGCTGGGTCCAAAGAAGGCAACGGCGATTTCGCCAGTCGACTCATCCTCCTCTGGGAACTCGACCGTCTCAACGAATGTTTTTTCCAAAGGTGGGGGCTGCGGCGAGTCAACAAACGGCCTCTTGAATTGTGGATCTGGCGGAGGAATATCCTCAGCAATTCGCTCCTCAAATTCATCCAAGATACGCAGGAGGTCATCATGATTGGCCTCGCCGATGACAATGATGGCCATATTCTGCGGGTGATACATGGACTTATGAAATTCCCTGATCCTTTCAGGGGTAAGGACGCGCAATGCCTCCATCATGCCTCCAGTCTCGTACCGGAAGCCGACATTCTCAGGGTAGAGCAGGCGACGGGCCTTCAAATCCATTAACTCAATGCTACGGTACTGGAGAGCTTGCATCTCGGAATAGACGACACCAGCATCGTTGCCCTCGCCGTCGATGTGATGCACCTCTGTGATGCAGGAATCATCGGTGATATGGGGCACAATGATATGCTCCAGGTAAACTGGCAGGATTTGGGCAAAGCCATCCCAGCCAGCCGTTTCGAGAGTGTAGGCGGTATGGTCGACAGCGGTCCAGGCATTGGTATACGAGTATGCACGATTGGCCAGCTTTTCCAATAGACCTCGGTATTGATACCTCTTAGACCCCATGAAGACAAGGTGCTCTAATGTGTGAGGAGCACCAGAATCATCGAAGATTTCAGTCGCGAGGGTGAAGTAGCCGCTGATCTTGGGCCCTTTGCGGTCAGCCACGATGACTTGCATGCCACTCCTCTCCGAGACATATTGGGTAATGGTAGCCGGGGCATAATTGGTACGGAAGCTCTGGACCTTCCGGAACCGTGGTCTCTGTGGTTGCGTCATGTTGGTGCCAAGGTTCTGCAAAAGGCCTTTGAGGTACCTAGAGTGGAGTTAGCAAACTGTGTTGATTTTCATGCGCAGGGTCTGCTGATAGCATAGATGTGTAAGGGATTATCAAGATAATAAGATGCGTATAAACATGAAATAAGGCATTGGCCATCTGAGGCCAGGTGTGATAGTGATCACGGAGTGTCCAGTTTTAACCTGATTCATCCTTCAGGCTGCCATGTGCGTACCCATAATCCAACGTTGGCTTTGTTGAGTCATGGGATGCTGCAGCTATGTGCTCCTGGAGTGTTGTGAGGAGCACTAACACCAGAACATGGAGCAGGAAACCACAAGGAATCATCCTGTAATCTTCTGGTTGGGTGAAGAAAAGTGACCATTGAAGAGAGCGGGTGACAATGTGTTGGAGCTATGGCGTCAGAAAAGAAAGGGGAAGGGGTTGAAAAGGGTCATTGCGGAAAGCAAACAGGTGCAGAAGTGTGAGAGAAGGCTTTGCCTTGAGGACAGAGGCTAGGTGGGCACCCAGTGATGGGATTGGTATGAATAAATGCGTGCGATGTCGTGAAGTGAAGCTGTGTAAGTTGAGGTGAACAAGGAGGGGGATAGTCTCGGCTGACATACAGACCCCGGATTCTGCCACTGGTTGGTGTAATTGTTGAAGGAGCCTGTTGCCTGGCTGCAAACAGACCGTGTGTAAGACCAATGGCAAATGGTAACGTGATCCTTGAACGGCCCAGTCTGGCGGTTACCAGTCAGAGCTGTGTGTTGATCGCACAGCCTGGCTTCGTTCAGCCAGGATATTTGGTAATTTCGCTCCCTCAAACTGCTTCAGGGTGTTGTCAATGCTGGAAAAGGTAGAGTGAAAAGTGTAACGAAGAAAAGTAAAGCATCAAATGGCGTTCGGTAACCCAAGTATTCTGAGCATATGAGGAAAGACGAAGAAAAAGTGAGTTGTTCAACGATAAGGATGGGAATGTGCTTACCAGGCAGTCACGACAGTTGCGAAATTGCAGAGTTGCAGCCCAGGTATGCAACAACAAAGAGAAGTCACGGTCAAAGCTGAATGGATGGCGGGGCACTCGGCACAGCGGGCGGTGAGCCCCACCTTTGCCAAGTCCCATATGGATGTGTATTGTAAAAAGTCATCAACTGAAGAGCTCCCAGCCACAGCAGCATAGCTCTGCTCTAGTGAAAGCACGTCGGCTTTAATTCAAGGATATATATTCAGATGTACTTCAATCTGTATTATGGTTCACGCAGGGGCAGCAGTTACAGAACAAGGAACCTGGGATGTGTGCTGAAGGGACCGCGAGGTCAATTCTGGTCTAAACATAGTACCGTGCCTGCTTTTTCAAGCAGACTGCTGACGATATCAAAGCCAGGCCATAGCCTATCCATCCACCGCCCTTGGTCCTTAGTTCATCCATTGCAGAATTGGTTTAAACCCTCACAAATTCTTCCCAATCATCCGTCCCACACCCTTGGATAAAGGTGCTTAGTGGGCACGGCGAGACTCGGCGATGACACGGTTCATGTCCTCGACCTTAGCCTTGGCACGGCCGAAGGTGCCCAGCTAAAACTTGTCAATTGCGGCTCAGACAAATGGGTTTTCGAGTTGTTCCTTACCTTTTTCTTGGCGAGCTTGCGGGCGCGCTTGTCCTTGGCGTTGCGGAGCAACTCAATGATGCGGCGCTCATAAGGGGCAAGGCTGCTGAATGTCAGGAAAAAATACACAATAAATTGACCAACATCATTGCAGAGAGGCAGAAACATACCCAGCGACCTCCTTAACGAGGTCGCGGACGAAGGCAGTCCGCTTGCTCAGGTGGCCCTTGGTGTGGCTCACGCGCTTGGCGACGCGGGCAGTGGTCTTCTGTAGAGGGGGAAAGGGCATATGATTAGCCAAATGAACAGTCCATCGTCCGCTGTCGCTTCGTGATATCCCGTGGGGGATGAAGCAACGCAGAGATCCTCCACGAGGTGAGACTAGAGGCTTTATCTTACGTGGCCCTTGTTGATGCCCTGCGAATCAAGCAGCGTGTTAGCTATGTCTTCCAGTTTCCATTTTTGGGAGGGTGCCAGAGGGGCCCAGGGCCAAGCTGTAAGATCACAAGATTGCAAAAATCGTAGGGAATCGATCGTTGCGCGCGTGTCTGTACGTCTGGTTCAGGCATCAGGCAGGACTATGTTAACTTACGGCAGCCAGGCCGGTGCGCTGGGTCTCGAACTTCTTAGCGGCCATTGTGACTGATGATGCCGTGCTGGTCAAGTTGTCGTGTCGTCGTGACGGTCGTGAGCGCAAAGAAAGGAAACGGAAATTTTGGCGAGTTTTGTGGGCAGGGCAAGATCTCGGCCAGTCGGAGTCTCCACCGCATCTGCAAGGTGGGATGCCGGCGCCTGGTGGCAGCTGCAGCTGGGCTTGGCTTACATAACTGGTCTTGGCGCCAAGGGCTCAGCAGGAGCAGGGGTCTGCTCGGAAGCTTGCTCCAATTGGAGATGGGCATTGGACACCTTCAACTCCCCAAAGTCGTCAGTCCAACCCCAAGAGTTCAGGCGACCGGCTCTCTGCTCAGCATCATCAGCTTCTTGCAGATGACGCCCTGATGCCAAAACTAATATGCCGCGAACTTGCTTTAGTGCTCGACTCTACGGGACTTTTTTTTCGGCTGAAATAGACGCTTGTTTCCCAGCGCATATCCCCTTATAGTTGTGGAGGGGTCCTTGGACCGCAGATGAACCGTGGTCCTTGAACCAGGTCAACAGTGCAACAACACCATGGCTGGCCCCGAAGCCCCAGCTGCACAGATTGCTCAGGCGATAGTTGACTTTGCCGTTAATGGCGCCTTTCCCGAAGATCGTGTATCCTCCCTAGCCATCGATTCCAGTACCTTGCCAGAAGCCATCAAGGCCCTCGCGGACGCCAAAGCCAAGCTACAGGTTCAAGCTCTCGTGCCCTTGATCCTCATGTGCCGATGCTAATGCCCGTCGCGCGCAGGCCGAAATCCGAACGATAAACGAAGAAACAGCCGACGATGTGAAGGCATGGCAAGAAAACGCGCAAGCCGTTCAAGACGACATCCTTCGATCCAAAGCACTCGCCAGCGAGATCCTCAAAGCGTCAGAAGCTCCAGAGGTGTCTGGCACCATTATACACGATGCCGAAACGAAGGCAGACTTCTTGATTCGCGAGCTGAGCTATAATGCCCAGGTTTACGAGGCTCTGAAACGCATCAAAACCGTAAATCAGACGCTAGATGAGGTTGAGAAGGCCCGCGACGAGCGCCGCATTTTGGATGCCCTTCTGCTGCTAGAACGTAAGAATATCGCTCGGACACGGTGCCTGAAGTGGCCGCCTCTGATCATCTGCTAGGGTCGTGGAAAGAGATGGACGCGGTGCCGGTCAGCAAGTCCTGCCGTGTTCTTAGGCTCCTCGATGTCAGAGCGTTCGAGCTAAAGTCCGATGTACATGGTGTCTTCGATAGAGTCTGGGATGCCTTGATTCACGTCGATATCAAGCAGCATCGGGTGTCCATCTTTCGTGCTCTGGAAGGTGAGCAGATCTCACTCATCTATGCTAGCGATGCCCTACTTTAACAACTGCAGGTGAGGCCATGAACCTGGAAGACGCAGTGGTTGGTTTGAAAGCATACAAGGAAGTCGATCAGCGTATGAGCCGCCTGTGTCACGACATAGATCAGGCTATCCTCCATCCGAGGATGGATATTTCTAGGGGCCAGCTCCCGACAGTCCATGTACAGGAGGTATGTTCGCTCCCCTCCCCCTCTCCGGCAAAATACACCCGTTAATGCTCAAAATTAGGGAACATTACAATTACAAGGCGTGACAGACAAGTCCGCCAAGTCTCTGTTCACAGACCTTGACCGTATTTTCTCATTTTTGGTCCAAAGTCTACCAGCAGAGCTCGTGGAGACGGTTTCATCTACGCTGATACCAGAAACGGTCCAGAGAATAACCACAGTTTGGCTTGACTCAGTGGTTCCTTCTTCGCTTAAGGATATGGACCAGTTCCAAAGTGTGATTGCTGATACCAAGGACTTTTGCAATCGCTTGAAGGCCCTCGGCTTCACAAATCTCGGACCCCTGCAAGATTGGACAGAAAGTGCGCCTAGGGTTTGGCTTTCTAAGTGCAGGGAAGCCGCCCTGGATGCAGTCCGGAAAAAGCTCGCTAATGGTCTCGGCGAGTCCAAACGGGTGGAAAAATTAGAGAAAGAAGTAGTATCGGTCCAAGAAGGCAAGCAGCTCGTTGCGAATGGTGCAGTCTCCGAGGAAGATCACGAATGGAGCGCATGGGATGATGGCGGTGATGCAGCAGAACCTAGGTCATCTGCCGAAGAGTCAGCATCAAAACCCCAAGAACAGGGCGCAGATGATATTGTTGATGCCTGGGGCTGGGGCGATGATGGTGCAGAAGAGCCGACAGAAGAGAAGCCCCAAGAGTCCAAGGAGAGCAAGGGTGAGGAGGACGAAGTTGTGGAAGCTTGGGGTTGGGGTGATGAGACTGGAAACGATGATGATGAAGCTAATCAGCTACAAGACCAGCCTCCAGCAGCTCAGACAGGGCAAAAAACCCGGGAGCTGGTGCTCAAAGAGCTGTACTCAATTTCGTCTCTACCACAGCAGGTTCTGGACCTGATATCTTCTGTGGTTGAGGATGCTGCTGCTCTCACTCAGGAGACTTTTGCAAACAGTCATGTCGCGTCAGTGGCAGCAGGGCTGTTTGGTGTTCCGACACTTGTTCTCGCCATGTTTCGGGCAGTTGCCCCTTACCATTATTCTTCACAGGTTGGAGGAAATATGTACGTTTGGAGTCCGTTTCAAAAGCTGGCTACCAGCACTTATTAACGCCCGCAGGTACCTCTACAACGATGCGAACTACTTGGCTGAGAAGCTGGCTGAGTTTGCGGCCTCCTGGAAGAAACGTGACGACATCAGCCCCAAGGCTCAGAACATGCTCCGTCTGGACCAGGACATCAAGTCGCTCCAAAATTTTGCTTCTCGTGCTTACACCAATGAGCTGACCCTCCAGAAAACTGTCCTGCGGGATCTCCTCGGAGGTTAGTCCTTGTTTTGTCTCTCATCGCTGTGCATCTAGCTAACTGTTTCATCTAGGCGAGCAAAACCTCCTTCAACAACAACCACCAGGTTCCTTTACCAACACTACCACCGCATCTCCCACTGCCGTGACCGCCGCTGTCGCCCACATTAATACCCTCGCTGCCTCCTGGGAGCCTATTCTCGCTCGCTCTGTCTGGCAGCAAGCTGTCGGCGCCCTCGCTGATGCTGCCGCTTCCAAGCTCGTCGCTGACGTCATGGACCTGACATCTATCAGCCAGGATGAGGCCTACCGTATTGCTGGACTGATCTCGGAAGTTGAAAAGATCGATGAGCTGTTCTTGCCCAGCAGGATGTACGGTAGCTCGGCGCGTAAAGGAGGAGAGGAGGAAGTGCCCTTGACGGCGCAATTTGCTCCAGGTTCGTGGCTGAGGCTGAAGTACCTTAGTGAGGTGCTACAGAGTAATTTGAGGGATGTGAGGTTCTTGTGGATGGAGGGGGAGTTGAGCCTGTACTTCGATGCTGAGGAGGTGGTAGAGCTGATCAAGGCGAGCTTTGAGGATAATCCGCGGACGAGGGAAGTGCTGAGGGAGATCAGGGCAAACCCTAGGCCCAGGGGGTGAAGGTTGGCTTTGTTGGGGGAAGAGCTTCGATATACCTAATATGTCTATTCTTCGACGTACATTCATGAATATCACGAGCCAAACAAATCTGATTGTCGCTTTTACCTATCGCTGTTCCTTGGAGTGCCTTGAACCCTGGAACCCACCAAGCCCTAGACCCGCAAGTGGATCGAGCGAATATAATCCCTTTCTCCGCCAGTCACCCTCACCTAGCGCCCCTAGTCGGGAACATACGCGATTTGATCGGGTATGGTGTAGCGGTAACATCAGCGACTCTCAAATGCGAGTGCTCGCTAGCCCGGGGTTCGACTCCCCGTATCCGAGATGCCTTAGGGGTGCTCTCTTTTTGTGGATTAATCCTTTTGCTATCATTGTTTGTTGGAAGATACATTCTTTTTTTATCAGCGCTTAGCTGTCCTAGATCATGAAACTGAGGTTTGAGATGGATAACGGAGCTTTTGCTCCGATCTTGGCTCGGTGTCCTTTGTTGACTTTTGCCCCTGAATGGCGGCCTCAATACAGTCAATTACTTTTCAGTCTCCCGCTGGTCGAAGCCGATGCAAGCCTTCTTCTGGTCTCCGATACTTGATTACAGTACTTTATAGACGGAAATAACAGCATGGACAAAGTTTCGCAAGTTTTATCAGTTGAAATGCGCTCGTGGAGTGGCTACTTCGATCGTGTGGAGTCTCGCAATAGCACCAAACACAAGCTTATCACTGGCACCGACCGTTTTCGATTGGCTTTGTCGATCACATGTGTAGTCCTTGTTGGTTCCTAGGCCGTCTTAAATCCACAATACAGCATGCAAACCAGCCAACCGACTTGAAATACAGGCCCCTAGTTGTGATGAATGTGTGGGAGAATAGTAGTGTCCTCGGCTGGCTTCATCGCCGGATAACTAATCGTATGAGCAGAAGCTCCTCAGTCAGGAAGGCGGGGTCAGAAAGTGAGGCCCTTCACGATTCACTTTGCATCTGATGGTTAAGGTCTTGTGGCAATAAAGTACCCCAGTCTGCAGGGAAAGGGAGATAGTGGCTGTTGCTTCTGCCCCATTAGGATGTATGTATAGAACATTTGCTAAGAAATGCCGATGGCTGGCTCAATCGATGGCATGAAGCCCTTACCTCAGTATTCCTGTCTCCCATGCTCTTCATGTAGCGATAGGGAAACACCTTTGATGAAGTTGAGGTTGGGCTTATCAGGCACTGATAAAGTACCAACAGACTGAACAGACCGAGAAAGCAATTTCAAGGTCATCTTCCAATTGGTCATTACTCCAGGTAGCAATAAAGTGACGAAAATGTGGCATCAAGTGACGAGATTTCAAGCTAGACGAGCTGCAACCAACAATGCGACGGACTTTTTCAGCTGGTTGTTGCTCCTGAAGCTCATGTCTGGCGTTTTCATGTTGAAAAAAAATGCTGCGAGATGACTTATCTTACATTGTTGAGGAAGTGTTTGAAGAAGATTCGCTTAGAAATGCATAGAGACAGCAAACATAGACTCAGCCTGTTCTGGTGGTACGGCATATACTCCATATCCCTGTAGCTACCTTACAAGTCTGCAGGAAGTACCGTGACCTTCCAAGGCCATGGTTTCAACTAATTTATGTGCAAATACATCTCAGTACCGATTCAATTGGGCTCACCTCCACGCCCCTAGTACGTCCATCTAGTCAAGCCGAGTTGAGTGCTATGCAGCTACAGATCGCTTAAAGAGAAAAGAAGTCACTGGATTTGAGATTCATGTACTTTTCTTAGCTAAAAATAGTCTTTTTACCTGGATATTCTCGGCCAAGCTCAACCCATAGTGTCATGCCGTTTACTAATCCTGCCTTTCCTTTGACGAGCCCCCCTGCCATGATCAACTTAGTCTTCTTAACATGATTTTTTTTTTCACATAAGCACACCGCTCATAAAACTATCGGTATCGAGCTGTCATTTGCACTGGGATTAGCCCTCGCCAGATCTGACTGACGACATGCTTGTGTATCGGTTCCACGAGCCACTATTAATTTGACCCTTCACTCTCCTCATGATAGGCAGCACTCTCCTGCCAAATGTGCAAACACGTGAAAAAGGCATCATTTTGTCCTGTCTTTGTCACACTGGTGAGAGCTCTCTCAAAATATATTAGATAGCAATATCGAGTTGGGATACAAGCTAGGTACCCTCGAGACACTGTTGTACCCGATGGCATATGCCCGCTCAACGATGACATCACAGATCACGAGCACATGTTCATCGTTGAGGAATGGTACGTTTCAAGAAGAAAGTTAAACTCAAAAACAACCTTTCTAACATAAAGGATCCAGAGCAGAGGAGTAACAAAGCATGGTATCGAGATAGTCTCATAATCAACAAGATGCAACTTAATCATCACCACAACCACCTGATGTTTCAGATTTGATGACCGTTTCCAACACTGAAACTTTCAATGCATGTCAAAGGTCATGTGAATTATGAATAGCGGTATCTATGACTGCTTTGCATTTCCAAGAAAACGACCGCTGAGCCTGTGTCCGACCCTGTTATCGTTGCCTCGGATTAACTCTCTGTCATCAAGAGCAATCCCAGGAAGTAATATTGGGGCAACAGAAATGGTTTAGGCGTTATCTTCCAAGTAGATTCAGTACACATAGCTGCTGTGTCGCCGACGAATCAAAGTGGCATGATGGCATCATACCACTGGCGAGGAAGTTGTACGCGAGACAAGGGCATGGCAAGTCGTGACTTCAGCCGGGTCCGATATCACCACCAAAGTCCAACGAAACACCAACTTGTGGAGAAAAAGAAGTCGGAGCGAGGTGGTTAGATAAGGCAACCAATTAGTATCGCGTGGTCTACGAATGAGCGTCCTAGGACAAGACGGCTACCCGCAGTCGTAGAAAGGCATTTTTAGTGTCTATGCTTCATCTCGTGTGATGCTATTCGGTTGTGACACACGACGCCTCTCACCATGCCGGCTTGGCTTGAGTTCAATTCTTGGGTTTACTGTGACTGGTGCTTGAGCTGTCAGGCTGGAATTGCTTTCTTAGGGAAGGGGCTAGGTACACTGCATCTGCAGGGTGTATACGTGCATGGCGAGGTTCTGGATGAAAAGGAAGTGTGAAGTATCTCCAAGTCTCATCGGCCTCAGGGGTAATTTCATGTATTTGCTGGTAATTATCACAGTTGTCCACGATATTTTTGGTTGATGGTCTGTTCCACAGCTATCTGTCCGAAAGACCGCTATATCTCTTTTTAATATCGATAGATCTAGCATGATTGGTAGCAATGCGGCGTTTTGACGCACACAGCAGCATTAGGATTTGCCAGGCAGTTAACAGCCTATGATTCCTTGACTGGGATGGACTGCCACATCCAGTAATCCGTCTCTTTCGGTTGAGTCCGACCCCTACCAAAGGAGAGAAGAGATTCTATGACCATAGCCAGGCTTCGGGGAAGATCCTGTCCTCAAGATAGTCCAACTGACCCAAACAAAATGACAGACAAATATCAATGATAGGGGAGCTGGCACCTGGTGAAGTGCAAGAAAGATTCTGCTATCGATTAGACTATCATTAAGATAGGTGATGTTCAGCAGTCAAGGAAAAGGATGACCTGTATGTTCACTATCTGAAACACAGCATCGAGCTCGGCCTAGGTCAAGAGGAGCAGGTTGTAGAGCAAAACACACACAAGATATTGGACGATAAGGTTGAGAAACAAGCCTGACTGGAGAAGGAGATGTCAGGAGAAGAGTCCGGCATAGCTATGCCTTGACGCGAGGACAAGTACCATGCATGAAACTCCAAAGCTATACTGGGAATGTCTTTATTCTTGACACATCCATGTGGGTTGGTAAGACGATTGGAACCACTTAATAGACCGCTAGATCAGGGACCTTACAATGCAGATGAGCTGCAAAACAAACCACATTTTTCTGACGTGAGGAATCACGGGGGCGCGGAGCTAAACAAAGGTTTCACCCTCGGCTTGTTAATCGAGGGAATTTCTCCGTGGATAGCTCATGGTATCACAAAGGAAATTGGGACACACAAGAAAAGGAGATACAAAGCATTGCACTCAACGATGACAACATTCTTATCAAAGACAGCCTGGATACCATAAAATTTCTCTACCAAGAATTGGGATCAGATCACAAGATCGCGCGCCTATGCGACGGCACAGCATACGCCGTCAACCCAATCCTGGTTTGGAAACTTGTATGCCGGTATGCCCGAATCCTTCCAGAAACCTGGGTGAAGTACCCGTACTTCTACCAACATACCCGTGCCGTGTGGGTAAAAAGACGGGTAAGAGAGCCCGATGGTTTAGGTACCTAGCTGATCTGCTTAGCTAAACCATGTCAAACGATGCGAGGATATGACAGCTTCGGAGTAGCTAGGTGAGAAAAGACAGGCAACCAGAGAAAGGATGACGATAGTAGGGTCACATCGTCCACACTCCAGACACAGACCCTAATCAGGCATCACAGGCAGGCAGCCGGTGTCAGAACGGTCAAAAATAAGGCTATGTAGTCTGGGATGCGTGGGGGAAAAAGCACAGGGGAGATCGGGAAAAGCAAGTCAGCAGCTGAGGCTGAGAAGCTCTTTGTTCAAATGGAGGAGTAGCCTGAATCCCCTTCCCTGCCTGGTGAAAGACGGCATAATCCTTTCGGGGGAGAGTGTCGTTACTGCCACCATCGTTTGGATGGGAAGCTGATCCGATTCATGGGAACTTGCGGGACAGGTAGGGTAACAGGATATGCAAGAGGGTGATACTTTGTGGCCTTGATTTTGCCACTCATGTGATCTCTCACGGTGACATTCTCTCGCTGTTGTTCGTCAAGGCTGTTTGCGGTGAAATTGGACGTCGGAATTTGATGATATGCCTGTTCATTTAGAATCATGGAGCCGAAAGAGCAAGGCATTAACGAGCTACGCACGATACACCAGACAACTCTCGGAAGATGATCGAAAGTGATGCCCGAAGGCAGAAAACAAGCATTACCAAATGATGATCGTCACAATGGAACCTCAGCAAGCCCCCAAGCTGCAGCTGTCAAGCCGTCAGTCTGTGCGGACGCTGTCACAGGTTACACAAGCAGAGAGAGCAAAGGCATCAAGCTTGATTGATTGGACCAGACCTTAGGCAACTTTTAATGAAGCAGACCTTGATGGAGTTGCGGTGAGAGAGCAGTAACCTGGCTTCACCAAGGGTCTGCTATAGTACAAATTATACTATAACACAAGGCTGTGAGGGCGCTATGATGTCGCGATGCTAATGGTCGTCGTCGTGTCCAGCCGGGGTGGCTGAGGGGGTAACATGTACCGTGATGGTAAAGGGTTTGAGTCATGATAGCAAACGACGATGGCAACAACTCTCCTTCAGCTCGGCAGCAGCGGTAACGAACAAATCGAAGTGATGATGTGGTTTCACAAGACATTCTGCTTCAAGCAATAGAAGGATAACACAAAACTCCCGGAAAAGGACAATATCCCCAGGGATCGACCATGAAAATTTAGAACCTGCAGCTTGGTTCAGGGGGTGGCAAATTTTTGACAAAGGGAGGCCCATAATACCTACACTACACAGGGCTGCGTAGGCAACCAACCCCGAGGGAACTCCGATTCTAACCATGAGTCCCGAGGGGCCAGTACCCTGAGCCATGTTTTGCGGAGGCAGGGCTCGGAGGGGGATGCAGCCAGTCCCAGCCCAATGGAAGGAAAGGCCAACGAAACATGAGCACGCGAGCCGACCAAAGGGTAACCAGTTCCTCGGCACGGGTGTGATGTGACAGCTCACTTTTCCACGCTCGCGGGCCGATTCTGCAGTTGGACGACAAAGGGAAGCCGGCAGAGGAGTGATCACCGTTTGTTCGGCTTGCTCATCGGTCAAACTTCGCTACACTGGGCTACACTGGCCTACATTAGCAGTTTTGATACCCTGCAGGATGAGCTCATGGTCACACTTCAGTCTAAGTTCAGTGAATTCTTATGCATACGAGGTATACGAAGACACTGGATCCGGCGAACTGGTTGGCCTTGGTGTTGGGGATCGATTACGACCTCACTACAGACATGTGCAGACATACGCGTCGCCGACCTTGATGCTGTGCGGCTGACTGCTTTCCCCTCTGGCTAGAATGGTTCTTTTTCGGAACATTCCGTGTCATAACCGACGGGATGGAAACCCCTCATTCTTACTACCTTGACACTAAATGCTGATGACGTTGTCATCGGTCTTGATATTAAGATGTGTTATCGAGACGGGCGATGGCAGTGTACTGTTATAAGGTATGATGTATACGCATAATGGACTTTGTGGCTTGGAATGGCCGATCTGGAGGGGCGGAGGGGTTCAAGATGGGTGGCTTACACAGCAGGAGACCTGCCAGATGGTGTAGGTCGTTCGTAACCCATCCGTAGAGAAGTGACAGGGGACATATCATAGATGACAGGTCAAACTAATGTGTTGTTTAAAGTTGAAGTCAATGACCGATGGGCTAGAGCCGAATTGTGGGGACGACAATGTCACCAGCCCATCCTTACTCCTCTCGGACACTGTAAACAACAGTAAAGAGACCGAATTGAAGCTCAGGCCCCCAAGTCCTTCCACGCCAAATGATTAAACGGTGGATGAGACGAGGGGAAGTGTGTCACATCAGCGAACATAAACGAGAAAAGCGGGGGATAACCTCCGTAGCTAACTAACGTGAATGCGCACATGGCAGCAGCAATTCTGCAACTCTGGGAAGAAGCGAGGCGGGCTTCATGGGGCGGGGCGGGGCGGGGCGGGGAAGGAG
>Ga0065720_1019404_pt1 | contig 26715 bp, 17 predicted proteins | sample Thericmetagenome_FD_59107 | JGI IMG/M metagenome (GOLD analysis project Ga0065720, IMG submission 59107) | Thermophilic microbial communities from the Joint Bioenergy Institute, California, USA of rice/straw/compost enrichment - eDNA_2 v2... | ecosystem: Engineered > Solid waste > Grass >... | reverse complement strand
ATAGGAACTACTTCTCTCTCTGAGTCAAAGAACTTTTGACAAAAATAAGGAGAGCTTAGGGGGACCAACACAAAATATCCAAGTGCATGGCCAATGATATTCCCTGCTACTTGAGAAGCTGAAGCGAAAGATGAATGTGCATTTCCATGATAATAAATGGTAAGTCCCTGGACAGCAATGTTATGAATAGCTAGCAGCAAACAAATAGAGAAATTAACAATGAAAATAGTTGTGATATCAACCCTATTCATGAGGTCTTCAACTGTGAATGTGTAATAAAGAAAGAAGAATCCAAGAATAATTTCAATAGGAACCAAATAAGTTTTTCGTCGTCCAAATTTTTTTGAATAATATGAATCCAGAATGGGTGCAAAGAGAAATTTGAAGCTACTTGGAGATTTAGCAATATACAAAACACCCACGCTAGCATAGGGAATGCCTTTCTCTGCTAAAATTACGAGCATAGAATGCATACAGAAGCCAAGACTGGTACCTTGAACCATGGATAACAATCCAATAATTATTAAAGATCTATAATCTTTTCCCGTTAATGGAAGGGATGACTGCCTTCTAGAGGTCGCTCTAAGCTGTATCTCTGAGAGATTTGTTATGCTTGCCGCAGCGTCTTCTGCTTCGGTAATCATTTGAACGAAAAATAAAATTTAAGTTTCTTGAGATTCGAAAAAAGCTTAATGTTGAACTTAGATCAAATTGAAATTCAAAAAAGGAATAAGAGCTCACAGAAGTAACCAATATGAAATATAAATAGTATGTACTCTTCGTAGAAGGAACGTCTCTTCCAATATGACTCACAAAAGTAAAAACCATAGAGAAATTACCATAATGTAAATACCAGAGTATTCTCAACTCTCATTATTTAATTAGAGGGAGACCCTCAGAAGTATTCCTGGAGAACCCTACAACAGACATATCTCCATCTTCTCCCAATTCCATTAGAACATCAGCAAGCATATTAGCCATTTCCCTTTGTCTTCCTTCATGAGTAATATTCGGACTTCCTTCTTCTGAGCTTCCATTTAGCTTTTTCGTGGGAGAGCCAGATTCAGTAGACTCTGAACTTGATTCATATACTCCAAGCTGTGGAGGTCGCTTTGGAAGATTATGAGTTAAGGTATGTGGTTTCTTCATGGGAAGTATAATTATGTCGCCAGGAGCCTCTCCTTCTTCTTCGACAGGCGGGTTTTCAGGAGCAACTTTCTTACCACTGTTTCTGGCCGAATTAGGAGCAGTGTTACTATTCTCTTCATTGGAGTTTTTACGAGTGCTTGTGGAGCTGTTGGATGTATCTTCTGTATAGGTTTCTTCTTGAGTTATTTCAACAGATATGCCGTCAAGTATTACGGAGAGGTGGGGTGGGATGAGGATCTTTGTACATTTATTAGGACATAAGAGATTTGCCTGGCCTTTGGGTCGTTTTTTAAGCCAATGCCTAAAGCAATCTACATGGGTAAAATGGATTCCACAAAGGTATATTCTATAGTCTTTGTCTTTTAAAGGATGCAGGCAGACTTCACAGTCTCTGCCTTCAACTTCAACAGGTACCCCTTGAATAGTAAATTCTATACCTGTTTTCTTTAAGGCTTCTAATTGAAATTCGTCCAAAAGGAGCTCTTTAGGATTTCCTCTTTTGAATTTGGCAGCTTCATAAGGACATTTAATTGTTTGAATGCTCAGCTTTCTCCTGTAGTCATCAGCGATTCTCATTACAAAAGTGCATAAAAGGAGGAGAATAAGTAAAAGGATCATAACTGTCACAGTCAACCTTAGATATCTGTCTATTGAGATGCTGTGTTTCTTTTCAATTTTTATGAACTCTTCCCTTTTGAGAGTCTCTTCAGGTCGTTGTGATACAAAGTACAGATAAAATTCCTCGGGTGTATCATATTGACTCCCAGATAATTTATCATATGAAATGAGCATTTTGCCTTGCTTCTGGTGGTCTCTGTAAGGCAGGTATGTGCCTTTAAATTCAAGAACTAGGTCTTCATAGGCTTGTAACTCAATGGCTAGAATCAGCGTTTGATCGGGATTTAGGCTCATTGTCATTTTACAAAAAGGGACTCTAGATGCCTTATCAAGCACGATCTTTGTGGGATCGTTGAGGTCTCTAGTGCATATCCCTCCCTGCTCTTCTTCAAATTCGGTCAAGCATTCGTACCATTCTTCTAAAAAAAAGCCTTGACTAAGACGAGACTTGGATTCACAATAGGACTCTTCATTAGAGAACTTCCAGTGGCCTACTCTTTCACTAGGTGATGAGTGTAGGGCACTAAAAGATAGGTCTGGGATGGATCCCATGGTGTTGCAAATTATGCACAATTCGGTTGAGCGGAAAGAGCGATGGAAAGCATCATAGCTCTCAAATTTTATTTCAGAGTCGCTGGGATGTGGCATAACCAGCTTGACGGTATGACCTTCCCCTCTGAATAAAATTTGATTTGCCTGTAGTTTTATTCGCTGAATATGGATTTCGTCGTATAAGATGAGAGAAGGTGTATAAGAGTATCTTCCAGGATTTTTTTTGATAAGGAATTCTTTTCGGGAATTTCCAGCATCAAGAACAAAGATGCAGAAATTCTCAAGCTCACTGTCAGTAATTTTGACAGACAACGAGTTTCCACTTCTAGAGATTTTAAATTTGCAGGAAGAATACGGAAATATTACTGGTAAATGTCCTTCACACATTGCCATCGCATCAATGCTTATACAGTTTTGACCCGAGTCTGTTGAGATATATTCTTTGAGGCACTTCAAGCATATCTCTGTTGAAGTTTCTAATCTACACTGGCCATGGCATCTATCGTCAGGAATGTGGTTGTAAAGGCATTCAATGTCTGTTGAGTATATGGCTTCGATCTTGGCACAAGTTGGAGGAGCATTAATATTGAATACCATAGGATCAGAATTATCAATTATAAACTGTCTGCCTGGGATAGCAAATGAATAAGTATTGACTAATTTTATTCCCTTTTGAGGTATCAGAACGGGAGAAGATTGAGAATTAAGGACGAATAGGTATTTGGAATAAATTTGAGGTAGCCCCTTTGAAAAAGTTTGTTCCCGTAAGTCGACTCCTTCGAAAATTTTGTGCAAATAGGATATTGAAACTATGCCTGAGTCAACTGTTGTTATAAACATCTCCTGGTTTTCAGCGAAGAAAAACTCAAAATGTTTATAGTAGCTACACTTTCTATATTCCTTATGAATTTTAAATTTGCCATTGTATAACACATATACACAAAGTCTGGATTTGTGGTTGGATGTCAGTAAAACGAGGAAATTTTGGTGGGCCTTGAGCATAAACCAGTTAAAGGTATCCAGAAATAGTTCTGGCTGTATGATATGCTCATTAGCAATTTGGACAACTTTTTGATTTTGGATGGTGATATTAGCAAGGTAGTGAGTATCTTGGATAAAGATGAACATATGTAAAACATGTTCATCAACTAGTGTTGCAGTAAAGTTGAGTCGGCAGTCTCCCAGTTGTTGGGAATAGTCCAGGACTACTGAACTCAGCCGCTCAAATTTATTTCTAAACACGCTGAATAACCCCTCCTCAAGAGGTATCAGAGAGACTGTACATTGTTCGTAATGCTTGTAGAAGAGCAGGCCATCCTTGATAAGAATACCTGCTCTAAAGTCTATTTTATCTACTTCTAGAGGAAAGCTGTTCTGATATTTTTGTTGATTATCATTGAAAATGTCACGGTACTGGATGATTTCATTATCTCTAAAGAGAAAGAAGGCTCCGGGTGAAAGGAATGTTGAGAACCTGTTTGCATTTTTTCCTAAGGGTATTTCTGTTTTCCTGTTCTCTGTTGACTGAATATATGCATAATCTGAACAATGAAGGACAGAATATTCAGAATTATAGTCAAACTTGCAGGATGGATCACCTGGAGCTAAGATTTGTATCCGATATTGGGCTGATATAGCAAGAATGTGCAAAATTCCTAACAAAAGGAGCTCGCTTTTGAACATACAAATAATTATATAAAACAACTAAATTTATTGAAAGTAAACTTTGTAAAGATCAGTATTTCTCTGGCAGTCCTACAGCATGAAGAAAATATACAGATTGGATCTTCTCCTTTCTTATAAATCTATTCAATGAGATCTATATTCATGCTCTGTCCGGGAGAATTCGTTCAAAATCCCTGCCTTTCAATTCAAGACTTTTATATTCATTACGTATCAAATACTGTATATGAGGATAAAAATAAAATAATCAAATTAAGAATGGGAAGCTCTATGTTTTAGCCATAATAGAAACAAGAGAGCACAGACTATGTTTAGTCAGCCTTCTGCAAGTTCCGCAAGGAAAATAATCAGAAAGGCAAAATGCCTACTATCAGTAGAAAATTGGACTCCAAGCTAGGTGCCAAGTTGAGATTTGGTCCCAGAATGGCTAGATAGATCCAGGGGGAGTTTGGATGGTTTTATCATTAGGTTAGTTATAACTGGCTAATTGTCAAGGACTAAGTAAATGGAAGTCAGATTGTTTAATTAACAAGGTTTATCAAGAATATAGGCTTATTAGGTCAAGGGTTATCTGGTTATTCATTATTATTCTAACGTATTGTAAACAGTCATTAAGTTGTGTCATATTTTTCATTCATTATTCACATTTATTTGTCTTGCTTATTGTCATTATCTCACTCTTTTCTTTATGCTTGTTCATATCTTGTTCCGTTTATGCTCTTCTCCAGCTTGATTATTTCTTCTAGTAAGAGTCCAAAGGCCTCCTTCACGACATTTGGACTTCCTACCAGACTGACAATTCTTCCTCTAATTCCTTCTGCAGTATTAATATCATGTCTCTGTTTAGTTTATCGTTTCATATTAATGGCATTCTTACCTCTTTTTGGAAAGAGATTGTGCAACCTGTCTTAGATTCTATTGACTTTATTACTTCTCCACTTTTGCCAATCAAATAGGAGACAAGATAGTTAGGGACTATAGAGCAGGTTGTAATCTTGATATTCCCACTTGAGTCTATATAGTGACTATTTCTTGTTACGTCCTTTCTTTCAGAGCCTAAGACGTTATCAAGTTTTTTGAGGCCTCAGTCAGTACCATGAGATTTATCACGTTGAGCAGAGCTGCTCCTTCTTCTTCTCTCCCTTTCTTTGTGGATGCTTCCATCTCTGGATTTAGAGTGGCTGTGACGGTCTATATTGTTAGTTAAAAATTTGTCTCTAGTTACGTCTTCTATGAGAAGAACGTGATCTTGATCTGCTTTTTGAGGGCTTTCTGATGCCTATTTCACCAGGAGATTTGGATCTGGATGCTTTTACCTCTAAGCCATCATAATGTATTTAAGCTTCTTACCTTGGGAAATATGATTGCCACCTTCATTAAAGATGTTTTGACCTGATTCAATGATCATATTCCCAGATGCATCTTTATCATCCTTTTCCTTTTCATCTATTTGATCATCTTGGAAGTTAGAAAGATCTATCTTCAATGTTACTGTTAACTTCTGTGACAAATTCGTCATATGTGGCTTGATCAATTTGTTTTGATTCGTCATTATTTTGTTGTTTTTCTGGTTGCATTTCCGGTCCTTCTCCAGAGTCGCGCAAAGGGACTGAATTTCTGAATTGTAGGGCTAAGTTGTCATTTATAGCTTTTCCATTAACAAGGATCTAATTTTGAAACAATGGAGTTATTCTACTTACAGGTCCTCCATTTTTGAAAATCTCAATTTGTTCCAATATATTACAGACAGCATCCTGTTTATTGGCAAGACTGCCTGCTATAGCAACTACACAGTCTTGGACCTCTGAAATGGTTACTTCATGAAAAAAACTCAATTACCTCTCTCAGATTGCTTATCACTGAGAATTTTAATTTGGGCTCCTCCGGCTCTGGCAGCTATTTCTCTGATCATGCATCCCTCTATTCTGATAAAAATAGAAACTACTGAATATACTTGCCCCAATCAACTTGGTGACAAAGTTGTTAGGAATCAAGAGCTTGATGACATCAGAAGAGAAGTGCTTGCTTTGACTCTCATATTCATGGTATCTTCTGAGCATGATAACTACTGCGTTTATGACTCCTGCCAATTTTCCTGAGATGCTCTGCTCAATAAACTTAAACAAAAGATATTTTTACACATATGGCTTCATCCTTTTTAACGCATCTTATGGACAAGTCTTGCTGGAACTTTATAGAAACTCCACATTTTTGGCAAAGATCTCTCACCCAGATTCCATCTTTGCCAATAATAAAGCCAACACTGCTCTTTGGAAAGACAAGTTTTCCCTGGAACATTAGTTAACAAAACAAAGGTTTCTACAGTCATTGTAGTTTTATCAAGTTCTAAAGGCTTTGGTTCCTTCTCTATTTTCTCAACATTTGGAGAGATATTCTCCAAGGTTTTATAAATTATTTCGCATGCATGTGCAATATAACTACACTTTCCTAACAAAGTCAATCCAGAATAGCAATATTTACCCTCGATTTTAACGGTTCTATGGGTCATTTTCTGTATAGCAGGATTGACCACAATACGGGTCCTTGACTCTCGCATTATACTATTTATTTGTCTTCCTTTGGACCCAATCAAAAGAGAGACCATTCCCTCGGGCACCAAAATAATCACAGAAACATCAGGTCTGGTAGAGCCTGGTGTTCGATATAACTCGTCCAATATTTTGAGGAGAGTATCGTGTTTTGTGGCGTAATTATTGTCTTTAAGTCTAATTATGGATCCTTCAAGTCCTGGGATTTGCATTTCATGGTCGAAAAAGATATCTTCTATTTTAGTTTCCTCTTTTATTCTGTTTATGATTTTATGGTCTTCGTCTATGAGCTTCTTTATGTGTTGAGCCTCGAAAAAAACTTCGAAATCAAATATCACTCTTTTGCTAGGATCTCCTTCGACTCTGGGCTTAGAGAGGGACCTCTTTCTTGGTCTGTCATTATAATATCTTCCTTTATCTCTTGATGTAGATCTAGAACTAGAGCTCTCAGTTTCGAATATTATAGATTACCTTCTTTTGTAGTAGTGACCCTCTCTTGGTCTATATTTCCTTGGACCTGATCGTGATCGACGGCGATGAGGACTTCTAGAATGTATAGAACGAGAACGAGAGTAAGAACGGGAACGAGAACGACTGTATCTATTTTTTGGCATTGATAGATATTGATTTGTTAAATTTATTGAGTTCGAATTCAACAATGACAGGTCAGTTTAAATAGGCATTTTTTCAGGGATTTTCCTTCGTTTATAAACTAGGAACCATTTCTTGTATGCTAAAAAACACTCTAAAAAGACATGGTTTAGCCTGAGAGCCAAGCTAGAACTTATTTCTCGGGGATGCCATATTAAAAGAATTTCAAAGGGGAATATTAGTCAAGACCCATAGGGAGAGTTGAAGAAGGGCTTGAAATTTATTGAAATGTACGTGTTAGTCAAATAACACAAAATCCAAATCCTATATAAATTTTATTTTCTAAGATGAAGGACTTCATAAAGCGATTTGACTTCTTCCCAAAAGTTAGTGAGGCAGTTAACACTAAACAGACAACCCAAGGTGGCATCATCTTTTCTACCTTTTTTGTGATTATGGTTGCCCTTTGCTGCATCGAAGTTTACACTCTTATTCTTGGAGACCCTATAACTGAACCATACATCGAAATCCCAGATCTAGAAGACAAAACTCGTGTTAACCTCAATATATCTATCTACGACGTGCCCTGTGAGGCCCTCAGTCTTGACTATCAAGATATAACTGGAACTCACTTTGAAGATATGGAACAAAGCATGTTCAAACTTCATCTAGACTCCAACGGCTGGGTCATTGACGAAAAAGACCTTCAAGCCGTGAAAAAGTTTGAAAGCAAGAATTTCTTTCCCAGTGTTCCCCTGTGGGATAGCATTGTCGGTACAGAAGATGAATATTCTTGCTATGGAGCTGAGCTCTATAAAGGACAGAAGTGTTACACCTGCCAGGATGTCCAAAACGCATATTTACAGAGAGGCTGGCCAGGTAAACATTAGTTTAGATATAAATTTTACTTCATAGTACCTCCTGTTGAATCCATCAAGCAATGTAATCCTTCAGGAAAGAGACTCCTTATGCAAGAGATGACATATACTGACCTGAGCGAGAACAAGACCATTCTCAACAAGAAAGCTGAAGGATTTTACTTCGAAAACAACCTCTATGCAATCACCAATCTAAAAGATAATCACATGTTCACCTTCGACCTTCTCAGAAACCAATGTGAGAACGAAGACTCAGTTCAACTTGTATTCGAGTATATAGGAGCCGAGTCCAATACTACTGAAACCAAGGATGCCAAGCCTTTATTCTTTAAGAAGGGAGAATGCAGAAAGAGATTCCCTCTCAGAGCTGTGTCCTTCGATGAAAACTCAAAAAGTAGTCTACCCTAATTCAATTCATGACACTCTAGAACTCACTCTCGAAAGCTTTTTGCTTGAAGATAAGTTCTTCAATGTCTCGGTCCAAGACAAGAAACTTTTCAAGCTAGTCTTAAAAGGAAGCCCCTTCTTTGCTGATTTCGTTATGACTGAGGTAATTCCAAGTGTTTTATCTTAAACTCTAGGTTGACCCAGTTTCCAAGAGAATGTTGCATGCTGAGTTTTACGGCTTCGATGACAGACAACCAACAGTAAGTCAATAGAGAATGCTCTAATGTTAAAGATTGTCACTGCTCAAGAAATTAATTTCTTCGAGAGTGTTATAGGCAGAGGATGCCAGATTGTTGGAACCATGTTCTTGAAGCAAGTTCCAGGAAACTTCCATATTTCTACTCATCACAATGGTCTTGCTCTTCAGTATATTCAAAAGGGAATTACTGCAAGACATAAAATTCACTTCCTTGAGTTCACAAGAGAAACAGACTCTGTCACAGAGGGAAAATACGGACCTAAAATAAAGACTAACTTCCTCGATGGAACCTATGTCAACCCTCCTGTGGGATATGATGTTGAATATTACTTGAAGATTGTTGGATCTAAGCTTGAGCATCCATTCTGGGGTGAGAGGAACTTCTATGAATTTGTCGCTCATGCTAATGTTGTTCCACACGAAAGAAATGTCGTCCTTATTGAATTCAAGTACGAATTTGATCCTATCTCCATGAGATACACTGACGGAAGAAGATCTCTGTCTAAATTCATTGTGTCTCTCTTGGCTATTATCGGTGGTATCTTTGCCACTTCTACTCTCTTGGATAAACTATTCGGTTGAAATGGATAGCTATTTATCTTTATAGTCATTCAATATATATTTATGTTGCTGGTCCTTATTTGTATGAGATTCGAAAACCTATTATCTAATTCTCAAATAAGGAACATTTCAATTGTCTCAATCTACGCTTTAGGGATTACAATTTTTGTTTTTCTGGTAGTTTTTTGATCAGAAAACTGGATGTGATCTCACGGACATACTATAATCTAGAGATAGATTTCTTTATCTTTGTTCTTAGACTATTAACATATTGATGATTGGCAACTGAAAAAAATTCCTCTGATATTCTGAAATCACTCACACAATAAAATGTAATGGCTTGTTCCAGGAAAACAAATTCATTAATTGGGAAAAATTTATTGCTTTTAAGTATGAGAATTTCCAAATCGTGGTTGTGAAGAGGGAGGACTTTTCGGCTTTTTACCTACTCCGAACTTTTAAGATTGCTGATTGTTAAACTTGAAGATTATTACAAAGAACAAGTTTACAACTACAGTCATTATCATTCTCTATAGATGGAAAATTAGAGCAAGAGGACTTGATAGCCCAATTCTTTGATTTTATTCAGAAGGCACTGAGAAGATACATTGTCAAAATTTTTAGCATTTACAAAATAGATAATCTCTCCCTGAAGAATAATGAGCAAATTATAATTAATTTCTTTGACACAAGAGAAAGAGCTTCAATTCATTATCTAATATTAGTTCAATCAAAGCATGTGATTAATTCTTCCTGACAGTTCTTAATCTAAGGTACTTGGATTCGTCATCAAAATATTGTTATCAATCATGTAAATTGACCAATAACTCTCAATTTTATTGAACAAATGTAGTCCCAGAAAGATAATGCAGCATCAATGTCTTATTATTTGTTTGAATTAGACAAAACAAAATTATTCAATTTCACTGTAGTGTTCGAAATATTAATTCAAAGTGTTCCGATTTTTTTTTAAAACCTTCAAGAAATCAGCATGGCCAAATTTTCTTTTGCTACTCTTTTGAGTCCCTTTGCCACATATCATGCACTTCACAGGGCTAAATACTCTAAACCGATAATATGTGAGTAGTACTTTATGCGGTCTATTCAGGCAAATTTATAGTAATCAGAGGTGGATGGGAAGTATCATTTCCTCTTTAAAAAACTGTCTTTGAATCTCTTCACAGGGGATAGGATTGAACGAGTGCATTCAAGACGGATAATACGAACAATACAACTATGCACACACATTTTGTTCCGAGCTCAGAGTTGTGCTTATTTGAGGAAGAAGGAAGAGGCTTCCAAGTTGGAAGAATAAATATTACCAATCTTGCGAAAAGTGATTGAGAATGAGTAAGTAAGAGACCACACTTTCCTTGCTTTTGATTTTCAGGTTGACGAAGATATGAAAAGTAATCCATTTTTATTGGTTATTTCCTCAGCAAATATTATCTTTATAGCTGTCTTCGGAGAAATTTCATTGGGTATTTTAGAGATTTTGATCTTAGAAGTCTCTTCGTAAGAGCAATTATCAGTATTATGCTATGTATATTCTATCCGCTATACCATAAATGACTACGAGGATGGAGAGTATAGGGAAAGGAACTTTTAATATTAGTTTAAGGAAAAGAATCAACGGGAAAAATGCTTTTATTACTGGCTAGCTACGAGAATATCACCCTTTATTGAGGTAATCGTTGGTATGAAAATTCTGGATTATAAAACTTGATCCATTCTTCATATAAGTCATGCTATAATGGAGATAACGATCATAAATTCAGGATAAAGATATACTTAAATTCTTTTCAATAAATCGCTCAACACTTTACAGGCCTCATCGTCTTCAAAGATCTTCGAAATCTCCTCAAAGATCAGTTTTTTCTGCTCTTCTCCATTGAATTCAGAAGCACCTGGAAGGATTATCAGTTGGTCCTCACACAATTCTTCTGGATTAGCTTTAAGATTGGACAGGAGATTTTTTAGTTCTAAAGTATACGAATCCTCTTCTCCTCGGTACTTATAGTTAATTAAATAAGCAAGATAATAGCAGATGGCAGCTTCGAACTTGTCTACAGGCTGTAAATACTCCCCAAAGCTTTTTAAAGTACGAGCGATGTTCCTTGCTTGAAAATCTGGAATCTTAGAGAATATACTAAGAGAATCAATGAAGGTGATGTAGACATATTCAAAGTCCTTGTCAGCATCGATTGAAAGTCTAGCGATATGGCTCAAGCAGACTGCAACTCTTCCATTCGGTTCATCAAACAGTTTCTCATAAATCTCAAGGGCTTTCTCTCTCATATCAAGGGCTAATTGCTGCAGCGATTCAAGAGTATAGAACTCGAAGAGTTCTGGATCGCTGTCATGTTTCCTTGCCATTTCAGAGTAGAGCTCAGAAAGCTGTATATAGCAATTAGCAAACTTAGGACTAGCCTCATTACGGCCTTTTTTGAGTAAAATAAGATAATTCTGGAAGTGCTCCTCAGCCTCTTTGAACTTTCGCTTTTTCAGGCAAATCAGGCCGAGACTAAGATAGGGTTGGGCGAGGTGGTGGTGGTTCGGGTCTTCAGGATCCAAGTTCGAAAGACGCTCAATCGAAAGATGGATCAGCTTTTCGGCTTCTTCGTAATGTTTTCTTCTGCTTTGAATTTCACCTAATTTGAGGTATGTCTTATAGAGGTAAGGATGGTCTTTTCCTAAGACCTTTGAGAATTCATCCTTGCTTTGTTTCATGTACTGTTCAGCCTTGTCCAAATTTCCCTCGAAGATCAAACAAGTTCCAATGTTGTAGTAACTCTCAGCTAAATGTCTAGAGGAGATATTAGGGACTTGCTGTTTCAATCTGAGGGCTTCCACAAAGAAATCAAGTGGTTTCTTGTTCTCAATAGGGCACCATTTGGAGATATTTCCCAGGCAATCATAGCAATTAGCTTTCTCAAGAAAATAGTTATTTGATCGTTCTGCCTCATAAATCTTTAGTGCTTCATTTATTTTCTCATAAGCATCTTTATATTGGTGCAAGGCTAGAAGATTAACACCAATATGATAATTAGATTCTGCAATTTGCCTTTTTGATCCCACTATCTTTCTCATTCCTAGACATTCCAAGTGAGTCCTTACAGCCTTCTTATAGGCACCTCTAGTCGATTGAGCGGTAGCCAGAAGGAAAGTATAATCCAATTTTTCCCTTAAGTCTAAATCATCGTTTGTAAGCTTTTTGATAATCAAATTTTCGACACCATCTAGGATACACAGATCAACTTTTTTCTGGATAATCTCAGGGTCGTTGGACGTAATGAGCTTGTCTTTGATGTAAACCTCGAATTCGCAGACTAATTCTGCGAAACCTGTATTTTCCTCGGTCAATTTCAGCTCTTCGATGCTCCTGCTGATATCTTCCAAGGAATTGAATTCAAACCTAAGGTCCTTTTCGTCAATAACCGTTTTGATAAGGATCCTGTTGAGATAGGGAAAGTTATACAACGTCTGATTTGAATCTAAAATAAGCGAAATAACTGAGATACAAACTGAGTAGAAATCAGTGAGCGCAGGGTCATATATAATGCTGTTGTATGTCTCATTCACTAATTCAGTTTTTATGATAGGATGCGCAAAATAGGGGGTTCCTTTGACATCTAGAAGACGAGGACCGTCTCCTTCCTTCTTAATAGCAAACCCAAAATCAATAAATTTAATATCACCCTCTGCTGTGATAATCGTATTAGCAGGCTTGATATCTCTATGATAAAATTTATGATGCTTCAGGATGGAATACTGTTCAATCATTTTGTTAAGAACATAAAGAAGCTGACCTTCAGTCCAGCCATTTCCCTTGCTTGTGATAAATTCGCCAAATTGTTCCAGAGTCCCAAGCCCATATTCCATTAGAATTCGTCCTTTTTCTAGATTGAGCATTTCAATTTTGGCAAACTAACAATTTTTTATTGTTAATGCCACTAATTTGTACAGCTATCCTAGCTCCTTCAAGAAAATCAGAATGAACAATCTTCTGCGCATAGAATTTTCTATTGTGGAGGTCTAGAATCCTATGTGCCTCACCATAAGAGCCAGATCCTAGCCGCTCTAAGATTACCAGGTCATCAGATATGCCAGATTGTTCCTTTAAAAGTTGATTAACTCGTTGAAGTTCCTGTACAATCTGGGCATAATTAGGAGATTTTTGGGTGTTATTTTGTCCACTCTCAGAGAGGAGAAAGGCTATCATTCGGAGTTGGTCTTGATGTTGGGAATCAGCTTGATGATTATCTTGAGTATTACTAGGATTGTAGGAATTCGTTCTGCTCATCCCTAATGGACAATGCCGTGACAAGTCCATTTCTATAAGGTTCATAAATGAGTAAACATTATTGTCAGAGATATCACAGTTTGATTCCATAGGTAATTTGCTTATTAATTATTAATTATTAACAAGATCCTGAAAATTATAATTATAAAAAAAGTTTCTGAAAATTTTTCTAGCTGATTTGGCTGGAAACCGATCGGTCGTAGGCATTTCTAGACTCAGACAAAATACTGTAAACATTTATATCTCAACCAGCTATTATCGGGCTCTTAGGAGCTGTGATTCTTAATGGATCGATCATTTTAAGTATAGAAGATAACTATGAATTTAGTAAAGGAACAATTATTTACTAATCGATAAACACTAACTTTAAAACCAAAACTTCATGTAAAAAACCTAATTATAACCTATTTAAAATATCTACCAATGTCTTTACTTCCTCCTCATTAAACCACTTAGACAATTCCTCAAATATTACCTTTCTTTGTTCCATTCTATCAAACTCACTTGCACTTGGAAGAAGTATCATCTGCTCTTCTACAAACTCCTCAGGATTAACCTTGAGGTTTGACAACAATTCCTTGAGCTCCAGAGTCTTAGAATGTTGGTCTCCTTCCTTTCTATAGCTTATTAAATATGCCACATAGAAACAAAGGGCAGACTTTTCGAGCTCATCTAAGGACTGTAGGTATTCCCCAAGACTTTTCAGAGTATTTAAAATATTTCTTGGCTGGAAATCCGGTATTCTGCTAAAGATAGCAAGAGAGTCCATAAAGCTCGAGTAGATATATTCAAACTCTCTATTACAAGGAATAGACAACCTGGCAACATGGCTCAGACAAACAGCTATCCTGCCATTGTCATTGTCATAAAGACGATCATAAATTTCCAGGGCTTTCTCTCTCATATCAAGAGCCAGTTGGTTCAATGACTCAAGGGTAAAAGCTTCTAAGAGTTCAGGATCATTGTCATGTCGTCTGGCCATCTCTGCATAGAGTTCAGAGAGCCTATTGTAACAATTGGCACAGTAAGGATTGATATCATTATGGCCTTTCTTGAGGACATTTAGACATAACTTGAAATACTGCTCCGCTTGGTCATAAATTGACCTTTTGAAATAGATGAATCCGAGATCAAGATAAGGCTGAGCTAGCTGAGGATGATATGGGTCATTAGGGTCTAGCCTTGACAGCAATGATACAGAGTGAAGTAGATAATTTTCTGCCTGATCATAGTTCTTCTTCCGGCTCTCAATTTCTCCAAGCTTCAGGTAGAGTTTATACAAGTAGGGATGCTCTTTACCCAGGGCCTTTGTGAATTTCTCAAGGCTTTGCATAATGTATTTTTCAGCTTCCTTTAAATTCCCTGCATTTATATAGCAAGTTCCAATGTTAAAGTAACTTTCAGCAATAGAAGTTGCTGGCACATTGGGTGCGCATTCCTTCAGTTTCAAACTATCTTTGAAGTAATCGATGGGTCTTCTATCATCGAAAGGATACCATTTGGAAATATTCCCCAGACAATCATAGCAATTTGCCTTCTCAAGAAGGTATGGGTCTGTCTTGTCTAATTCATAAGTCTGAAGAGCGGCCTTAACTTTCTTCGCAGCTTCCTCATACTGATGCAAAGCTAGCAAAGTGGCCCCAATATGGTAATTAGATTCTGCAACCTGTGCTCGGGTACCAATCATTTTCCTCATACCTAGACATTCTAAGTGGGACTGTAGAGACTTTCGAAAATCTCCTTTGGCGAACAAGGCATTCGCTAGAAGGAAATGATACTCCATGACCTCTTGGTTATCCAAATTTTCAGTTTCAAGCTTTGTTATTATCAGCTTTTCAATTCCATCCAGAATGCACAACTCAACTTTCTTCTTGATGACATCAGGATCATTGGAGGATATAAGGCTCTCTTTAACGTAGTCTTCAAAGCCAAAAATTTCATCAGTGAAACTAAAGGGTATCTTGAGGTCTACTAGGGCCTTCATAATGCTCTCTAGAGGCTTAAACTTGATTATAGGCATGTCTGGGTTTGGATCTATCACCTCCTCGATCATAATCTTCTCAAGAGTGGGACAGTCATTCCATGATTTGCCAGCTTCTGCAAGTAACCCAATTATTGACATACACACAGAGTGAAAGTCCGTCTCAGCTGGGTCATAAAATATCTTCTTATTTGTTTTTTGCTTTAGTTCAGTTCGGATTATCGGATGGGCAAAATAGGAAGTTCCTTTAGCGTCCAGCTCGGCAGGTCCTGGGGTTGTTTTCTTGATCCCGAAACCAAAATCTATGAATTTTAGGTCCCCCTCTATTGTAAGGATCATATTAGCTGGTTTAATGTCTCTGTGATAAATGCCGTACTTCTGAAGAATTAAGAATTGGTCAATGATTTTCTGAAGGGCGTATAGGAGTTGATGTTCCTGCCACCCATTTCTTCTCTGGATTAAGTATTGGCCAAATTGTTCTAAAGTGCCTAGGCCATACTCCATTAAGATAGAGCCTTGGGGCAGTATTCACCATTTCGATCTTTGCAAACTTCAAAATTTTGGGTTCTGGGATTTGGCTGAGCTCGAATGCCATTTTAGCCTCAGCCAAAAATTTGCAGCTAATATCCTTTTGGACATAGAATTTTCGTTCATGAAGGTCAAGCACTCGATATGCTTCTCCATAAGCTCCATCTCCCAGCTTTTCGAGAAATACCAAATCATCACTTAGACCTATTCGTCTTTTTAGAATTTGGTTAATATGGTCAAATCGTTTTTCGAGCTCTGGGTCACAGTGACCTTCTTCTTGGGCTATGAGATCTGCAGAGATGAAGGCAGTTGACATTCCAATGTAGTCGTTTTCCTGAACCGATTCCTCTCGAGTTTCTTCGTCCTTGGTTACATAAGATTTAACTCTAGAGATATGAGACAGCTCAGAAGGAAAAGGCATTTCCATACTGCTCTCAGAAAAGTCGCCATAAGGGGAATTTCCATTGGAGTCGTTGTTGTTTGTGAATTCTGGGTCCATGGTTTTTAAGATAAAGAAGAAATTATAAAAATGGAAACATAAGTAATTAAATAAATTTTATCACAGAATTTTTTAGAAAAATCCTTCTATAAAGCTTAAGTGTCAACAAAGTTGGACCCTGGATATACTTTCTGACCAGAGCCAATTTATTGAACAGCTATAAATCTTTTCTATTTGACACTTGGATTGGAAAGTAGAATGGGACTGAGTATTCAAAATATGCACCAACTAATTAGTTTCTAGAAACCCATCAGAAAAAAGTGGGTTTTGATGTTATTTTTCTTTACAGGAAACGTGTGGAAAAACAGATAACATTGCAAGATCAGCTTTACTCAAAACAAGTTCTTCTGGAATATTCGAATTTAGGCATTAATTAAGTCAAATCAACTCATAAATAGATCATAGAATTGAAACAGACAATTGATGGGTCTAGATTTTCTGATCTGATATAGGCTCTATCTTTTCAATTTCAGTTCTACTTAGGCCTTGGTTCCTGTAAGAGTTGACTTTGGGTTCGGCTGTAGAATCCATTGTTCTACTTGAAATCAGTTGAGTTTTAAGTTCATTAACATTATTTTCTAGATTAAAAGTGATGCTAGAGAGCTCATTGAGCTTATTCGCAATATCACTTAAAGAATAATTATCACCAGATGAGTGCATGATACTCTTTTTGAGACTTTTAAGTTCCTCAGCCTGCTGCATTTGCCGTTGGGTGATAGCCTCAATGCAGCCCCAGTGTCTTTGATTTTTAAACAGAGGCGTTTGAGATCTTCTATGCTGTCACTGAAGATATCTTGGCTAGATTCAACTCCTTTTTCGACTTTTTGAATTTGTTGGAATCTCGACTCTTGATCATGAATGTTTTCTCTTCTTTTCAAGTTTCTATGATCAGTTTGATCTTCAGGTGAAGTTACATCGGGTTTCTCCTTAAATTGAGAAAGTAATGATTCATTCTGGCTCCATATATGTTCTAATTTTTTTATTTGAGAGATCATATTTTCAATTTTGGTTTTGCATGAACTTTCCATTGTTTGTATTCTTTTCTCTTGTTCTTTCTTCCAGATCTCATACTTGCAAATCACAGAATTTACTTTGAACCAAATAATCCCCAACCAAAGAATTATCACAGCAATTATTATTCCTCCGACCTGCCATAGGAGTACGTTTTGCTCGACTGTACATGATGGGCTTAACTGTAAATTCTCAGGGACTGGCAGTAAAGTCAAGATTTCTTTTTCTGAAGAGATTTCTTCCTTCTCTTGTACTCCCACATAAATGATATTGTTATCTAAGAAAATTCTCTTATATTCATTTAAGATTTCTTGAGTGCTTTGTGTTAGCTCTATCTGTTTGGTGTAGTAGTTAACTTTATAGCCAAAGATCCTTTCTGAAATATATGCGTTGGAGTCTGGTAATTTTAATTTCATCCCACTAGCCACAGTTTTGTCAGCACGTGCAAAAATTAAAAGCTGAAGTTTTCTAAAATAATAAATTCTAACATTTTGAATTTCTTACTTCCCAAAGGTCTTCACAAGTTTAGCAAAATTTTTAGCAGTATTCTCTGAGATCCTTCCATCTTGATTTAATACAACAATGACAGCCTTAAGATGTTCAGGGTTGCTCAATTCTGAATCCTCAAGAATTCTTGTAACGAGGAAAGTTTCATGAGAATTGCAAGGAAGATCAATTTTTGTAAAGACTTCTTGTAGCTTTGGATTAAGAGATTCATCAATAAGAGTGACTGCCAGGTTCTGACATCCTTGAGGCAGTTTATCTAGTGTATAAAAGCTTGAAAGACCCAATGCAGAATATATAAGAGTTAAATAAAGGATCAAGAGCATGTTTGTAGTGAATTAAATTATTTACAAAACAGATAAATCTCCCTGATTTCGTAGGCACCCCTACTTTCATTCCTCACCTAAAGACATGAATGAAATGACTCAAATTCACTCTATTTCAAAGATTTTGACCTCGTAACAGCACAAAAACGTACTAAAATATTTAAAGTAGACCAGGTTCAATTTCTAGGTTGTATTTACTCCCTCATTGTACTTGTTTATTCGAAGTTTTTTGCAAATATACTTGAGTCAGTGAGTACTCTAGTACCTTGAGAGGACTTATTGAGTTAAATTTCCCGTAATAAAAACAAATAAATTTTTGTTTTGAATATATGCAAAAAAATATAATCAGTCTTTTCCTACTATCCACACTCTTTAGCCCTGTCTTTTGCATCAAAGAGGACTGCCCAACAAAAGCCTCAACCAAATTATTCTGTGTTCCTGATCTAGACACAATACGCTGTACACTTGAAGAATATAACACAATTGCAGAAGTATTCTTTCTAAATTCTCAAAAATCTTATGAAGTTGAAGCCTTAGAGACTGCCTCTATCCCATTAGAAGTCAATTCTCCAAGAATAAAGTGGCGCACAAAAAGATATGACTGCATAAACTGGACTGATTGGAGTCAAACTCGTCATCTTCCTTTCTTTCAGGCTTCTGGACTGAGATATTTAGCTAGACCTAATGATATACAGTTCAAGATAGAAAAGGGTGATGTGGAAATATTTTTCTATACTGAGGGCGAGACTAAAGTGCTTGTTCTTGATGATAGAAAAGATTCTGTTAAGATCAGCACAGAGCCTGGTACGACTTACAGCTTTCAATTCAAAAACTGTAACCCTAATACCAATGAATGCAGCGAATTGTCCAATTACTTCAAGATAACAACCCCTCTAGGTACTTAATTCCTACGTTTTTGAAATTTTAGGGAAGCCTATAAAGGCCTATACTGAAGAGAACAGAAATAGGACAATTAGTGAGATTAAATCTTTCAAAATGAAAAAATGCTCAAGAGATAAGATCAGAATTCTCACAATAGGAGCAATTGCTCATGGTAAGTCAACGCTTATGACAACTTTGCGCTCAATAATTGCAGGAGCGTTTTCACCAGGTCATGCCATGGCTGGATCTTCCCAGGGCACATACACTAAGCAGGTTAAGAATATTGATCTCCCAGATGTTGACAATATCGAATTTGTAGATATATTTGGGTATGAATTTGGTGAGGGAGATTTGTTTAAAGTGATTTATAAACTGCAAATCCAGGGATATATTCCCGAAAATACTACTGTCATTAAGGCCAGAGAATGTGGAGCTAACAAGCGACCAGAAGAGACCTATGAAGAAGCATTATTGAGATGTTTCCCTAAGAAAGAACTAGATAGAACCATTGATGTTGTGCTGTTTGTGCTTGAACACCAAACTTTGGAGAATAAGGGCAATCTAAAGGAGCTTTCCCAGCTTTTTCAATATATCCATGAACTACGTAAGAATACAAATACAATATTTAACTCGATAGAAATCCCATTCATCCCAGTTGTGACAAAGCTAGAGACTCTTTTTGCTGAAGAAAAGGGTGTCAAGAATTTCTCTAATTTTCAGAGTGAGCCTAGGGTGCTCCAAAGGCTTGAAGATATCTACCAAGAGACGGGAGAGATTTTTTCACCAGAGGCTGTTTTCGCTTTCCCTGCTTATGTGACAGCTTTAAAATTCCAAACAACAAATTATGCAAAAGATATCCAAGCTCTCCAGCTCTTGGAGACAGCAATTATGCTTGGAAAGGACTACCACGAGACGGTTATTGGATGCATCAATGAAGTTCCTTGTTACTATAGAAAAGCCAATGGAAAATGCCTAATTACTGTGGATGAACTTGAGACAAAATTGACAACTATTTGTCCAGAGAGTATTATGCTTTACCTCTCTTTGTTCGTACTGGGATGGATAGCCATTAGAGGTATCACTTCTTTGTGTCGCTGCAAAAGACAAAAAGTCGAAAGAGAAGAAAGCGAAAAAAATATTCGAAAAGCTTCTGATGTTCAAAGCCCTAAAGAAAATTCAACACATGTTAGAATGCATAAGTTCCAACCTGAGCTAGAGTCCGAGTCAGAGTCTAACCCTGAATCAGAGAAAAAGTTGTACAAAACAGAAGAAGAGAAATATATGTCTCAAGGAAGAGAAATAAAAAATGAGATCCCTGAAAAGGTTCAAGATCACCATGGAGCGGATGAGAATGAAGAGGAACCTTTCAGACTAGACTCATATCATATTTTAAACCAATTTGCTCGCTTATATGCAAATCCAGAGAAATGATTGATTTTCATGGTTCTTTTAGTTTAAATAATGTGATTAATTTTTGTTTTTATGTGCTAAAGATAACTAGGGTGCTCACCACTAATAGAACAAATTGCATTCAAATTACTATGCGACTTTCTTTATCTTTAAAGAATTATCATACCAATCCCTCACTTTTATATTTGGTATCAAGCAATGACTCTAGCACAAGGATCCTGCTTCAATCTCCACCCACTTTGTTTTTGGTGTGAATGAGGATAGTCCTGTTCTTTTAGGAATAAAGGATAAATTTGAAAATCTCTTCGACTGATCATAAAATTTCGAAGTTCTCAACTCCCTAGACACTAACCAAAGTACACTGAGAACCTATGCTAAGATGCTTCTAGTTTGGTCTGAACATCCAGACCAGGATTCTTCATAGTTGATCATGGTGTTATCTAGATATTAAATATGATCATTAATGCCTGTATGTTTTGGGAGAAGCCCAAAAATCTTGTAATCACCTTCAAAAATTACTGATCAGTAAGACTATTAGATAACCAAAATCATCATGATCATGAAAAGTTTTGTTGAATTATGTTCATAAATAGCAACAAAATAATTTTGTTGAAATGTGTATTCTTGCCAGAAAATTGTATATTCAATAAAGTCCAATAAGGATTCTGGAGAAGTCCTAAGTTCCTTAGTCTCAGAAATGCTGAAAATCCAAGTCACTGAGCTTAAGCTGAGGCGGACAAATGAACAGAAAGGATCAGTACTAAATTTATTTCCTTAGAATACACTATAAATAGTGAGATATTTGTTAGTTTTTATAACATAATCAACATAATATTTTAAACACATGAATTACAAGTTCACGATTCTAATCATTGCTATTGGGTATTGCTTATTCTCAAACATGCAGACCACAATATAAGCTTCAAAATACCTCCTGGTTAGTTGTCCCTGGCACAGACTTAGACTCTTGTTGTACTCCTACAAAAGTTGTCTTTGGTGACTTATGGGGAAGCACAGGATATTCTCTTCAGACCTCATATTACTATCCTCTTACTGCCGCCAAAAATCCTTGGTGTTATAATAATAACTATTTGGTTTCTCAATCTGGATGGAGCACCATGGCCCTCTTTGACAATCTTTATCAAGCATGGAATCTTTACATTAATTATCAATATTCAGTGCAGAATGACTATATTGAAGTTAGATATACTTCATATGACAGGAGTTTCTGTTACTTCTACTTGAAACCTGAATAATTATTATAATGAATATTAGAGTATTCAATATTTAAAAGATCTATTATTTGCTGAACAATTATATCGAACCTCGATCCCTTATGAATTTAGGCATTATGCCACTTTAGAAAAAGGTGTTTCAATTTATAGAACATATATGTTAGTCTGTTGGTTGGCTCAAATTAACAACTAACAGTTCATGGTTTATATGTCTGTGCCTTCTGAGATATACACTAATAACAGATTAACATTTTTATATAGATATACCACTCATAACATAGCTTGGTTAAGACTTAGACTTTTAATAGAGATCAAAAGTGAATGGAATGTCCTTTCAAGAAAGCTTGATATGTAGTCTCTTAAGCAATGAGTTATCATTTTTCTCTATACAAGATAACAGATCTGGAGTGTTTTGTTTTCGTAAGTCAGCTATCTTGTTATAATATGTTTGAATATTTGCTTCTTTATACTGTATTTCCTGTTCAAATAAATTAATTCCAAAAAGTAATACAAATAATTTTATAAAACCATGACATCTCTCTGTATAACATATCCTGAACATGACTATTTGAGATTAGTATTTCCTTTGCGGACAGGAGCTCTTGCGGGTGAAACAATGCAACGTTCTCGTGAATATAACCCTGATTTGACCCAAGGAAGATATTCAAATGAAGAGTTTGAATCTTTTGTGAAGAGAGTTGAGCAAGCCTTCTCTAAATTGAGAACTTTTCAAATAATTATCTTTATCTTTGCACTAGGATTAATTGCCTTCAACTTCTATCTAGCATCAAGACCATCGGACACAATGCTTTATATTCAAACTGGATTAACATTCGTCTTGCTATTGCTGATAGTCGCCCTGCTGTCTATGTATGGCCAAGTCTCTAAGAGCTTGACTACAGTTATTGATGAGGAGAATAAGCTTGCCATGAGCAGAGGAATGCAATGGCAACTTGAAGTTGGTGCACTGAAAAGACCCCACATTTTGTACTTGTTCTTGAGAGCAGGTAACGCAAACAACTATATCCCACCTCCTGTATAATCGATAACTTTCGAATGCAATCTGTCTAAATGTTGTCTTGAACACTTGCATCCTCTGACTATAATAATAGTCACCATATGCCTGGTATTATGAAGATAATGAATCTCGATTGGGGTTAAAAACATGTTTCTAGACAACTTTTAGATTTATAGATAAGTCTCATACCAATTTCATCATTTGTCTAGACCACATTTAGGGAAGATAACAATTTTGTAGATTCAATCTATTTTCTTTGTTATATTATTGTAGTTCAGAGTAGTTTAGGGACAAGTGCTCTCGATATACTATGGAAAATAGAAACTTTCATACCAAACATGAACCAACTTTCTGTAGAAACAGTTCCATTGAACTGGATGTTTCCACTAATGATATATTTCACGGTGACAGCATCATCTCCTTCAGAATCTCAGCTAATTAATATGAAAATCTCCATAGTTAGGAACATGACTACTCTCCACTCTTGGTTCTATTCTAGGTTAATCACGAGAGATTACAAACTCAAACAAAAGTATGAGCTAAGTAACAAGAATTGAGGTTCAATATATAGCCTTAAGTTATGACTATTCAGATACAATTGAGAATATTATTGGACTCTAGAAATTTTGACTGGGCCACTCCTCAAGTCCCTTCAGAAATTATCGGATCATCATAGTTAGCTGATCCAAGTGACTTTTCGCTGCTTTAAATAATTAGTTATTTCAGCCTAGAGTTCTGTTGGCTTCTAGAATTAACTCTATGTCGATTCATAATGAACATATAAAGTGAATAACTTTCTGTTCAGACATGAAAAGATTCCTGCAGGATATCGATTTAAAATTTGTTCTTAATTCGAATAAACTAATTTTCAGTTCATCAAAATATGCAATTCCAACCAAAAGTATATGGCTTATTCACAGTAGGGCCAGGGAAAACCTTACCTTTAAAGAAACTTAATATAACAGTTGACATTTTAAACAGTGTTGCTAGGATAGAATACAAACAAGTCTATCTCAATGATACAGGAAACCTTGTCGAGACAGAATTTTACTTCCCAGTGGCTCCAACTTCCTGTTTTGATTCCTTTACTGCTGAGTACAAGGGAGTTAAGATCAAGGGAGTCATCAAGGAAAAAGAACAAGCCAAGGAAGAGTATAAACAAGCCCTCAATAAAGGCAAGGTTATTGCCTATGCTGAACAAGTTGTGGAATCCCCAGACATCATGAAGATGCAAATAGGTAACATTCCTCCAAACGAAGAAGTTGCCATTACTTTGTCTTATATTGAAAAACTGGAAGTTGCTATGAATAAGTTCTGGTGTTTCAAGCTTTATTCAACTATCACTAAGAGATATAATCCCAGTAACAATGTTTCCAGTGAAGAGGTAGCAAAATTGTCAGACTATCCCTATCTAAACTCCTTTGATCAGAATGCTTTTCCTTGGGACATCAAAATTAGCATCCAATCAGCTTTCCCAATCACATTTATCAAGTCTCCCTCACATAAGATAGTCACAAAGTTTTCCAATGAAAACCATTGTTGTGAAGTTACCTTCAATCCTTCAATGAAGTATTACCCAAATAAAGACTTTGTGCTTTATTTTGAAAATGGAAATGAAAACCGGCCTGACTATGTCCTCTCTGCTTTGGACGATGGATATTGTGCTATGCTTACCTTTATGCCACAATTTGAGAAAATCAAATCTGAAGAGGCTTTTGAATCTCTGGCCAAGGCCAAAACTCCGGATTTCGAAAATGATATGAGCAAGATAAGAGGAGAATTCATATTCTTAATTGACAGAAGTGGATCAATGGCTGGGGACAGGATGGAAATGGCTAAAAAGGCCTTGATTATGTTTTTAAAATCCCTTCCAGTTCACTCCAAGTATAATATCATTTCCTTTGGATCGAGAGCTGCCTTTATGTACACTAACAGTGTTGATTACTCTTCGACTCAAATCAAGCACACTATCTCAAAGGTCCAGAACTTTGCTGCTAATATGGGAGGAACTGAGATTTTTGAACCACTTAAAGAGGCACTAATGGATCCCTTGGTAAAGAACTACCCAAGAACGATCTTTATTCTCACTGATGGTGCAATAATGAATTTAGGACAGGTTCTGAAGCTCATAAACGAGAATTCTGATAGAGCCAGGATCTTCACAATTGGTGTTGGCAATGGATGTTCTCCAGAATTAATCACTAAGGCTGCGCACCTAGGCAAAGGTGCTTATGAGTTCGTGTCCGATGGAAGCGATGCAATGGGTAAAGTTCTGGGTCTGCTCAATGCTGCTTTAACCCCTTGTTGTGATGATTTCCAGTTGGAAATCGAAAATTCCAAGGATATTGTCATGAGTATTTCTCCTGATCCAGCTGCTCTTCCTTATATTTTGAGAAACCAAGCAGTGACTTTCTTTATCTTTTTTAACAAGAAAATTGAAGATATGAAAACTGTACAGGCAAAACTTACGATGTTTGATACATCAATTGATAGGATGAGAGAATTTTCTATAGAAATTGATCTAGAGAAGGCTGAGAAAAACGAGCTAATCCCCAAGTTGGCAGTCAATGACATGGTTAAAAGAATGGAGCATGCTTCGAAACTCATCAAGAAAGACAATCCTGATATTTATTTTGCCGAAAAAACAGACAATCACCAGAAGCTTTTGGAATTATCTCTAAGATATGGTGTCTTAAGTGATAGAACAGCCTTCATCTGCAACATCACTGAGGAAAGTGTTGACAATCAAAATATACCAAAGGAGAAAGTGTTAGTACCGACAATCGAATCTGTTGATTATGAAACTCAAATTGATGGACAAGAGAGATTTAAAAGCATAAGTCCGGTAACTACTTTCAGAACTGTAGACAGAAGTGGCATGAGCTATGATAGAGAGCCAAGAATCCAAATGTGCAGCCTTCAACGAAAGAATGCAGCAGGAGGATGCTGTGCAGGTGGCGGTGGTGGCACATCTTATTCCTCTCCATTGATGGAAGCGGCACCAAAGAAAAACATTAAGAGTGCTGACGGCTTTATTGAAGTAATTGCTCAACAGAGTATTGAGGGATATTGGGATGAAAGTGCCAAGGATGAATTACCTATGGTGGTCATTGGAAATATGAATAATATTCCAAAGGAAATTCCTAACAACAACTTAAGTAAACCTCTTTGGATCACTATATTGGTACTTTGCTGGCTTGAAAAGAATTTCAATGACAAGAAAGATTCATGGGTACTTATTCATAAGAAAGCTGTGCAATGGCTCTCTTCCCAAGGAATTAAATTCGAAGATCTTAAGAGTAAGGCAATGCATTATATATAATCCTCATAATATTGCTCTTCTCTTGGTATTCTATCATCATGTACCTTTGTACTCACTTATTTTGCTGGTAATTCACTAAGAGAGTTCTCTAAGAGCCCAACTTAAATAATTGAACACATATTTGTGCTCTCCCTATGAAATTCCATTCATCCTTAGAGATTTTTGAGAAATTTCGTTAGGCCATGCCTGAAAGATACTCAGGACCTCTTTAGAATAATTAAAAAAGTATAATTGAGATGAGGAGGAGAGCTTTCAATCGATCTAAAAAACGACTTTTAAAATATTCCGATCGATGCAGTTAATAATTTTAACTTATAAATTTGAATCTCTCAGACATGCCATCGCCAATACTTAGCAAGATCGACCTTTACCTTTTTGGGACATATCCATCAATAAACCTTAATGGTTCTCGCAAATCATACTCATTAATAGGCTTAACATTGACAGGCTTCATTGCTGTAGTTTTCAT
>Ga0065720_1019405_pt1 | contig 26716 bp, 23 predicted proteins | sample Thericmetagenome_FD_59107 | JGI IMG/M metagenome (GOLD analysis project Ga0065720, IMG submission 59107) | Thermophilic microbial communities from the Joint Bioenergy Institute, California, USA of rice/straw/compost enrichment - eDNA_2 v2... | ecosystem: Engineered > Solid waste > Grass >... | reverse complement strand
TAGTAATTTGTTAAAATTATTGGGTCACTACCGGACTAATATCATAAAATACCAGAATTGCTCAAAACTAGTCTCGTAATATATCACTATATTCTTGAGAGGAGTATTGATTTTGCTCCAATTGAATTTTTGTTTTAGGGAGTGCAGTTGAGAAGAAATAAGTACGGATAGAAATTTACTCCAATTTACTTTAGGCTCTGAGGAGATATAGATAAAAACTCTTTTTTTATATAAAAATTAGCACATAAACTATGATCGGGAAAACTTCCAATCTTTTTAAGTGTTTCTGTCGGACCAACATCGATCTTAACAACTCCCAAGAATTCAAGAATCATATTTCTCTATGCAGTGATTTTCAGTCAAAGTCTCCCATGACAAAATTTTTTAATGGTTTGAAAATTGAACGCCTTACCTTAGAAGAACTTCAAATTCTCAAATGTGAAATGGAGCTGAAGCTTAAGGAGATAGAATTCAATATTGATATGAAGAGAGGTAACCTTAGAGTTCTGATTCCTAAAGATTAGAGTATAATGGCTTCGGAGGTTTTTTGAATGAAAAGGCAAATGACTCCCTAACTTGTGAAAAGTGTTCAAAAGCCTACGACTTCTCAGAAATGCACTTCCTGGAGGCTTGTGTTCATTCATTTTGTAAAATATGTCTCACCTCATCCATAACTGAGTCAATGAAGCAAGGTAGAGATCCAGCATGTATGACTTGTGGGAAAAAAATTGATGAATATGAAAAGAAGGTGACTATTGATAATTTATGATCTAATCATCAGACCATTTTGGGTGAAGAGGTATATAATAAGCTCATAGATGAGCTAGCATTTTCTTCATATCAAACAGTAAGCTGTGTAAAATGCAAACAAGCATTTGTTTTCGAACCCGGCAAACTGCAAGGTAACCTAAAGGATGATCATGGAAATCTCCTTTCTCAGTAAAAATTCCAGAGGAGTTCTTAAATTTTTAGAGAGAAAGAGCTTCATTATGTGCAAAATAGATTCAAATGTCCAAGTTGCCACGTTGAACAATGCAAAAAGTGTGGTACTGCTCCTTATCATTTGGGAAAGACCTGTGAAGAGAATAAGAAGATGAAGGAATCAAAGTAATGAAATCCTTTACCAAATTTAATGCTAGACTATGCAAGTATTGTGAGGAACCTATTGAAAAGAGTTATGATGCTATACCTGATATATGCAATCGACCTGAATGTGTGGAAAAGACAAAAGATGCTTGTCCTAAGATCTTAGAGTGTGGGCATTCTTGCTGTGGCTTTAAAGGAGAAAAGAAATGTTTAGTATGTCTTGCTGAACCTTGCGAAGCCAAGAGCGCACAAGCTTTGAATGGTCAAACTGGAAATGACTATTGCATGATTTGCGGTATTGAAAGACTAGTGAATGCTCCTTGTATTCAGTCTTCTTGTGGACATGTCTTCCATTTGAAATGCATTACTACAAGAATATTAAAACGATGGCATCGTCCTAGAATCACCTTCAATTTCTGTTTATGTCCTCTCTGCAAGCGTTGGCTCGAATTCCCTGAAGAATCAGTGCTTCAACAAAAAATCATTGAAGCCAAAAAATTATATGAAAATCTCAAACATAAATCTCTTGAAAGACTGAAATACGAAAAGAGAGATAAAGATGAGAGATTGACTACTGAAGGAGATCCATACTATCAAAAGCCAGTTGAATATGCGATGGCTATTTACTCATATTATGAATGTTTCAAATGCAAAAAACCATACTTTGGTGGGCTGAAGAGATGTGAAGACTTAATGCAAGAGGAAAATAAAAATGATGAATTTAAGCCTGAGGAGTTGGTGTGTGCAGAATGCTCAAATGTGGGTATTACATTAGAAAATTGCCCCAAACATGGAAGAGAATTTATCGAATTCAAATGTCGTTTCTGTTGTAGTATTGCTACATGGTTCTGCTGGGGAACTACCCATTTCTGCGAGCCTTGTCATAAACGTCAATGCAGCGGAGATTATGTGTCAAAGTATAGTAAAGACAAACTTCCAAAGTGTGGAGGAAAGAGTACTTGCCCTCTAAAGGTAGATCACAATGGAAATGGAGAAGAATTCGCACTTGGATGTGCCCTTTGCCGTAATCTTGTGAACTCTCACGACTTCTAAGCATTAAGCCGTTAGATATATCAAGAAAGATATGTTCAATATGCTTCTTTTGAGAGTCACTTTATTTATCCTATTTGTTATAAATTTATTCCAATTTACATATGTTACAAATTACACAGGGGAATTTACTTGGAGTTCAATCTCAAAATAGTCTCAAAAAACACCATCAGCCTTCTTTAAGCGTTGACTTCAACAGGCAAAGTCTTAATCTAAATGCGACTAATAAGTCAACGAACAATTTTACAACAAATATTAAACAATTTCATAGTAATTCCCAATCAATGCAGTTCTATGGCCAAACTAGTATCCTAAATAGGACTAACAGCAATAAGTTCAATCTTAGTTCTTCAAGGAAGTATGATATATTAAAGAAATTACTTGACTCTAAGCTTTTCAAATGGATATCATTTTAATGATACAAGAAACCAGACGAATCTAGAGCAGAATAATATCTCAAATAAATCAATTTCTTTAACTCCAGACAAGATGATGAAGACCCCAGGAATGACAAGGAGTAATATTGGAAGGTTTGATCATTTTGTTATTCCAAGTTCAAAAATGTAAAATTTATTCTATGAAATAAGTGTATAGCAGCAAGAAGATGGGAGGTAGCGCTAATTTAAAGCCAACACAGACAATCTCAGCTAAGCCTCTTCAACCAGTTAGAAGCCTACCTGAAGGAGTATTCCAAAAAGCTGTACGAGACAGGGCAGAGTCAAGCTTGTCAAGAAGTGAAGTTCGGGATGAATTTTCACTCAAACAGTCGAGTCTTTACGCTCAAAAGCCTCTGATAGGTGGAAGATATAGTGATTTACAATCAAAATTAAAGAGTAATAACAATCGATCAGAAGATAATAATCTTGAAACATCTAACGATAATATCAGAAGAATAACTCCTGATATCAAACTTCCTCGACTTGAGGCTAACGATAGAGCTATTAGGTAAACTTGATGAAAGATAGAGATAGATTGATTGTTAGTGATCAGCCCAATCAAAGAAGAGGATTCCTGGAGGCAAAGAATAATGTGAATAATATCAACATTAACTTATCTATAAAAAATGTTAATATCATTCACAATGCTCAAAACGATGAAGAGATTAGATTCCAAGATAATATCAAAAAAACTCATAAGCCCAAAACAAAGAGCCTTGATAGAAATTTTTTTCATCAGAGTAGAACCCAATTTGATCCGCAAAGCGGTATTATCCAGAATATAAATAGCCAGAGAAATCCTCTCTCAAGGAAAATGTCAAGAGATATTCTACACAGTATTCTTCTAATTTAATATCTCATTATTCAGACATCACAAGTCAAACTCCTTCCATAGAAAAGACTGAAGATGGATTTGGGGCTCAAGCTAGAATCAGAACAAGTTCGGGAAAAAGTACACTACTCAAGCAAACTCTTCAATTTGAAAATTATCCCGTAAAAAGGAGATATACAAATATTTATTCGTAGGAGAATAAGGTCGTTTATAACTTTTCCTTCAAATCAAAAGCTGGTTCATTACCAAATAAGCCTGTGAAGACAAATCAAGATGCATATATTGTGTACCCTAATTTTGCAGGACAAAAGGACAAATACTTCTTTGCTGTTTGTGATGGCCATGGTGTGAATGGCCATCTCGTCTCAAATTTTGTGAAGCAACATTTACCAAGTAACATAAGTGCGAGCCTTAATAACTCTTAGAAAACATCGAAATGCACTACAAAATGAATCAAAACAATCCAGATCAAGTAAAGGAATCATTGTTAGCTGGATTTGCATTAACTGCCCGTGAAGTGTCTGAGTCAGCCATAGATATAAACTTCAGTGGAACTACCACAGTGAGCTGTTTGATATTAGGAACACACTTGTGGTGTGCGAATGTTGGAGACTCTAGAGCTGTTTTAGCTAAATTTAAGAATGGCGATTGGATGGCTTGTCCAATTTCTCGGGATCATAAACCAGATGATAATCAAGAGAAGCAAAGAATATTAGCTTCAGGAGGGAGAATTGAGCCATTCAAGGATATGAATGGTGATCCCATTGGTCCCTATCGAGTATGGCTAAAGAATGAAAACATTCCTGGCCTAGCGATGGCTCGATCAATTGGAGATGCAGTCGCAGCGAGTGTAGGGGTAACTGATGAACCAGGTAATTTTGTCAGGTCTATATCAATAACTACTCAGAAATTTTTGACTTCGAGTTGGAAGAGCATGACAAATTCATCATAATAGCCTCTGATGGTGTTTGGGAATTTTTAACAAATCAACAGGTTGTTAATATGATTGCGCCATATTACCTAAAGAATCAATTGGAAGCTGCCTGTGACAAAGTAATTAAGGAGGCTACAAACAGATGGAAACATGTAATGCTTGTTGAAATTATTATTAAATATGTAGGAGGATGAAGTTGTTGATGATATTACATGTGTTATTATCACACTGAGAGTGCCTAACCGTGAAATCAAATCATAATTAATTTTGCTTCTTTTTGATTCCTACATACTTTCATTTGTAAATTGTTTTACTCAACATACATATCGAGTACATATCATTATAGCTATTACAGTAAGTCTATCTACATTCTTTTCAGCTCTTCAATCTCCTCTGGAGTTCTCTTGTCAAGGTTTCTATAAGTCAAGAGAGGAACATCGAGTTCTCTCTGTGGTACTTCTTTGACTGGACCTTGAATCAAATATCCTCTTGCTAAAGCCTCATTGTAAGGAATTTCATCAGTAGGCTTGATTTTGATGTTAGGGTGAAGTTTTATTTCATCAACAACAGCTTTAAAACTGTATGGTTCATTTATAGCAAGCTCGGACAGGATTTTTCTATTAAGAATGATATTCGATCTGTTCAGTGCATATATGAAATTGCTGTAGTTGATGTTGTGCTCACGGACTGCAGCATTTATTGATATGATCCAATCTCTACGAGCTCTTCTCCTTCTGACTCTTCTATCTCTGTATGCATATTGTAAGGCTTTCTCAACACGAGGAATCATAATTCTTCTACAGTTCTTATTTCTTCCATAGAATCCCTTTGCTAGCTGATAATACTTTTTCCTATCCCAGGGCGTCATAATAAAATTTAAAGATTTTTCTTCTTTATGGCTTCAGCTTAGTAAGTAGGTTATTATTTAACATCCTAAGAATCCCACTAAGTTTGAGATAGAAACCTGTAGATGACCTATTATCTATAGTATTGTTATATCCGTAAATAGATTCAGAAAAAGTTTCCAAAGTTTAATGGAAATCACTAATATATTTTGAAACAAAACTCAAAGATATTTATATAATCAGGGAGTTTTCTGATCAGCTCATTTACCTATGATTTCTGTAGAGTAACATAGGTTGAAACTGAACTTATTTTCAAATCCTTGTTAATTTCAGCTTTCAAGAGTTTGTATTAACTGAAAATATTTAAGTATGTCAAATAAAAATTTATATAAGACTATCGAGGAACAGCAAAAGATTATCCAATTCCTCGCAGAAAAGTACAAGAATGATACTGGTTGTGACGTAACCCTTCCTCAAACTTGGGCATCATTTCTTGGTAAAAGAAGGGAGGAATTAAGTTTAAATAAATAGGAGTTAAGGAAGAAAAAGCCCCAATTTACGAGTTTCCTACTAAGAATGAACCCTATGAGATGGAAAAAAAGGGCGATTATGACTCATTTATGCAAGCCATGGCTGCTCTTAATTTACCGCATAAAAAAGCTGATGCAAAAAAATCATCGACCGCACAAGCTAAAGGTGATAAGGAAGCACCAAAACCTGGAAAGAAACAGCCAATCACTACAAATTTTGATCCAAACAATAAGTTTCATATGATTGAAGTTATTAACTTGTCCGGTTTTGCAAAAAAAGTAAACTTTATTCAATTTTTGCTCAAATATAGAAATTTAATAGAGCGGCCTTTCGTGAACTCTTGGACTCTATTGCTGATATGAGGTGCTTACATACACTAATTTTAAGAGATAATGGCATTGATGATAATTATGTAGAAGAATTAGGTAATTGTTACCAGCAAACAAAATAAATCACTAGAAACTTTGGTCGAAAACTGGAGAATAACTAGTATTGATCTTTCACAGAATAACATCGGGAAAGCCGGCGCTTTGGCATTAGGCAAAGCTCTAAAAGAAAAGGGTGGCCATATTGAATGGATAGAGTAATATTATCATAACTTTATGTCATTGTCCAAGCTTATCCAGAAATAATTTTTCCGAGGACTATTATGCGGTCAATGCTATTTGTACAGGACTGAAAGCTCAGAAAAATCTGTATCATTTTGCACTCACAATCAACACAAATGATCCTAAAAATAATAACTTCAATCTCACTGAAATGGCGATCAAGCTCTTAAATGTAAAAATTCGTAAATTAGCCAATAATTGTACTAGAATCCTACCTCAGTACGATCTATGAGCCTGATGGATAGTAAATTAACTCAGGCCTCAATTTCATCACTCTACAATCTTCTAACAAATGCGAATAGCTATTTGACAGGATTATGCTTGAAATATTGTTTTTTAGACACAAGAAGTGTTTACTTCCTTAGCAAGGCATTAGAAGTTAACAGGACCCTTGTTAAGCTTGACTTGAGCTGTAATGGATTATCCCCCATCATGGGTGTTTACATAGTCAGAAGTCTAAAGAATAATGTGACTCTGACTGACCTTAATCTAAGCAAGAACTGCTTGAATGATGACTTTGCTGAAGCTCTCGCAGATATGCTTAGAGTGAATGAAATTATTTGGAAAGTTGATCTGTCTTATAATCCTATCGGAGAACAAGGAGCTAAGGCTATTTTAAAGGCCATTAAGGAAAGCAATGATTCATTGGAGTCCCTTGGAGATGAATTTGAAGCAAACTCAGCCTCAATGGGGGTGGTGAATGTGGAAGAAATTAGAAAGGTCTTAAAGCAGAATAAAGTCTCCAAGGAACTTAGAAGCAGAATGCTTTATGAAGGTATCCAAATTAGTAACTCTTATAACTTAAATAGGAAGAAGTCTAGCAGGTGATGATCCTAAGAATATAACAATTCCTCAGACGATGTATGACAATTCTCAGAATTTCTTGGACGCTGAATTGGAGGACTATAAATTATTCAAGCCCATCCTGTTCACTAATGAGCTGTTCCCCGAAAAACAAAATATTAGATTGTGGAATATATAGAGAATTTATTGTTTAGTGGGTACTTATAATTGATGATCATAATCCTTTGCATTATTTTTTACGCTTGATGTTTCAGGATATTTGTAAATTTATTATGAAACCAGAGATTTAGTTATCATCATCTCCTTCTCCCTCTTCCTCTTCTTCTTCTTCTTCTTCTTCTTCTCCCTCTTGTTCCTCTTCTTCTCCTTCTTCTTCTTCCTCCTCTTGTTCTTCTTCTCCTTCTTCTCCTTCTTCAGCTTCTTCTTCTTCTCCTTCTTCTTGCTCTTCTTCGCCTTCTTCTTCTCCTTCTTCTTCGGCTTCCTCTTCTCCTTCACCTTCTTCTTCTTCCTGTTCTCCCTCTTGACCTTCTTCGCCCTCTTCTTGTTCTTCGTGTTCTTCATGCTCCTCAGCTTCTTCGTGAACTTCTTCACCTTCAACCTCCTTAGGGAAGTAGGAGTCAATGTATGATTGAAGAAGCTTTTCAAGAGACTCCCTCATATTTGCATTCAATGAGTAAGTACGAGCAAAATTCTTGGCAAGAACCTTAGGATCATCACCTTTATGAATTCCGATTCTTCCAGTCCTTAAAGTTCAATATTTCATATCTAATAATCTACTTTCCAGGTCCAACATTGACATCAACATACACAAGAACCTCTTCTCTCTTAATCTTAGGTCTCTGTAAGAATGATGGAGGTCTGAATTCGGCTTCCTTATTCTTTTCGTAATTTTCTCCTCTTGGGATTCTATTTTTAAACATAAAACTCCACTCTTCTACCTGTTGAATTCTTCTTTCCAATATTGTCTGATCATTTCGGCATTCTTCAATCTTTGGACCACTTTCTAGTAGATTATGCATTAATGAAATTAATATCATACCTCATATCCCTTGGGGATGTAGCCTTCATTATAACGTTCAGGTGAAAAGTCGTTAATATATGGGTGGAAGGTACAATTTTCCAGTTCCTTCTCCTCCTTCAATCTTTCTCCTTCATATTGCATTAGCTCGATCTTTTCTTTATGAATTTTAGCAACTTGGTATAAAAATTCATGCTAGATCAATTAGTATTAACATCATTCAATTTACTCTCTTTCCTTTTGGAACATCCAGAGGTGAAGGGAACTTTTCATGAAATTCTTGCTCTCCCTCAGTAAGTGGCTCATCTTGTTTTCTTTCTTTCTTAGGAGAATTACGTTTATATTTGCTGATTTTTGGCTTGAAGGTGCATCCTTTCAATTCCTATAATTCTCATTAAATTTCAGATTTGAAATTTACATCGCCAACTCTTAGAGTAGCATCTAACTTCTTCTTCTCTTTAAGGTATCTATGGTGCTCATACAAAATCTCATGTCTATTCTTGGGTAGGCTTTTGCCTTCTTCAGGCTTCTGACTGGTAATAATTTTAGTGATATAACTTTTAGGAGAAACATGAGACTTAAGATTTAGAAATTTTTCTCAAAAGGTTACATCAAGGACTTTGGATTTAGGGTTGATTTGAGGTTTGAAGGGGAAATTAGCAGAGGTTTTTTCCTATAACATTATTTCAAAGATTAGAGTGATTACATTATCACCACCAAAGTTAGATCTCATAATATTGGAAGAGGCAGAGTAGAGATTCATGAAAGTTGTTTTATCATTAAAGAGTTTTCTAAACTCCAAAACTACTTTTTCTATACTCCAGAGCTTTTTCTCATCTAAAAGTTTAACATAATTTATTAAAACGCTACCTCTGATTCTAGGGTAAATAGGGGCTTTTTCTTCTTCTCTCTTCTCACCTTTCTTTTCCAAGAATTTGTCCATGATTTCTAACAATAAGCTCTACTGTTAAAAACTGTTACCTTCAAGACATTGAGCACTGAGCTTGGTCTGGGTTTTGTCGTCAGTAAGGATCATGAGGAAGTCAAATAATAGTTCAGATATGATAAGATTAGGGTCAGAAGAAGCAACGTTGAGGACATTCCAGAAATTTTCATGGAAGATAATCTAAAACATTACTCAGACTCTAGAATTGGAATACTTCTTGGGATAGTCTCTCAGGTTTAATTTTTAATTCATTCAAACTCAAGGAACTCTCGTTGTTTTTATTGGATTTAGTGAATTCTAAATTTTGGAATAATCCGATTCTGTAAAGGACTGTGCCAAGATTTTCAAAATTCAAATAACCCTTGGTTTCGGGGTTTTCAATATCCTCGATAAGGCCCCTAAGAGACTTTTCGATTCTCTTGACAACCAGCATCATAGATTTATTATCCATCTTAGTTGAATTGACTGACTTTCTAACACTCTCTTGAGCCTAGCATAATAAGCAACTGGTTGTAGTAGTGTTACTGATTTTTGATATTCTTTTTCTTTAATCTTTCTCTCATGGGCATCTCTATAAAGCAAGTCAGTTACAGATTGATCGGGTAATCCTCTATTTGAAATTCTGGCGGCATTGCGATTTATTTTGGGTTGGAAAGTGCTAGAGGCTCTGAGATTGTCACAGAATGACTTACCATTCTTCTTCATCAGAACTGTTCACATATTGAGTAGGATCATACTTTCCAAAAGGATAATTCTTTCTCTCTAAATGAGATGTTCGTTTCATTGTTGACTCCAGTCTTTAGGTCAGTGAAATATAGCAATTTCATACTCAAAACGCTTCTTTTTTATTCTACTTTCCTGCTGTGCCATTTCCTCTAGCAGTTTTCTCTTTTGATCAATAATTTTGGCATAATTATCTTCATTTTGCTCTTTAGGATTGCCGTTAACAGAGTTGGTTAAATTTTCAATGTTTTCTGCATGCTTTAAGGCTTCATTCAAGCGATTCAATCTGAACTCTTAATTAAGTTAGGAAGATCTTTACTCCTGAGAGAAATTGGAAGGATCCTAAGAAATAAACATGAGATAATCGGAAACCACCTGTTCTTTAGAAACAGCAGACTTATCTTCAGTTGGGTCCATTTATCCTATTAGTTGATTAAGCTGATGAAACCCTGCATGTACTTATCTAGTTAGAATCGATTCGAAAATTTATTTTTCTTGTTAAGATTGTGTATATAAATAAATTTTGGATTCTATAAAATGTCATCAGAAACACGAAACAGCTAAATTGAATTGGTTTTTTATTAAAAAGTGATCACATCAGTTAGAAAGTTTTAATTTTACGAACTCTGTCATACTTGCCTCTTTCTCTATTCAGTTAAACAACACTTTTCTCATTTTACGCTTATCTTCAAGGGCAAAATAAAGAATGGCATTTGGAACCAAATCTGCTTCTTCTAAAGTCATCAACCAATTCTGAGGAGTAAATTTCTGGATGGGAGGAGTTCTGTATAGGTAGAAGTCCAGTTGGGGATCGATCAAGTACTAAATTTTGTATTGATTATAAAAAAAGAATTTACTTCTTTCAAAGTATCTACAATACTTTTGACCAATTCCTTGGGCGAGAATTTGGCCTCGAAAATGGTATTATTTGGGAATTTAATTCTAATTCTTGATTCTGTAAACAGTGGCTGTTTAAGAAGTTGTTCAAATTCCTTTTTTCTTCTCGAAGAGAACTGTTGTGATTCTTCAAGTTGCTAAAATATTAGGAAAAACTAGGAAATTATTGTACCTTTGCCCACTTCAATGCTTCCTGTTTGAACAAAAGTTCATCCTCACTGGGATCTTCTTCATAAGCTTGATCCAACTTGGAAACAAAAGATTCTAACAGATTATATTTTTCTAATACTCATTGTACGTATAGATTCATTGGCCTTGAGTGAGAACAGCTTAACATCTTTATCTTTAATGTAAGGCTTGATCATTGACTGCAATTAATAAATCAACATGAGAGAAATTACTTCTCTTTGTTTCTTTAACTGCTCCAATTTCTCCGCAAAGCTATAAGTATCAGAACCAGTGCTCTTAGCTAGATCAATAGTACTGACTTAAAGAGTTAATAACAAAAATGCAACTATACCATCGGCGGTAGAAGAAATATAGCTAGCGTAGGGATTGAAAGTGCTTTTGCCTGTGGATTACTTAAAATATATGCTCAATTACTGGCTAGCTCTTTGTGTGTTTGAATGTCTCTATTCAACTGCTTAAGTAAAGGAACATTGACAGCTTCTGGACTCATATATAAAATCTGGTCTTTGATTTGGAATTTGGCCTTCTTATTGAGTTGGAATGGAAAATTAATACTTTAAACAATAGCTCTAATCCTGCTGTATAGCGGAAGAGTTTTTCTTTAAGTTTTTCATTTGTTAATTTGAGGGTTCTAAATTGTTCGTTCTTAGGGTCATTCACAATATTAATTGTGATTTTGTCCAGAATTTGTAAGGCTTCTAGGAATTTTTGGCTCTCTATAGTCTCTTTCTTCAGCATTTGTAAAGTCTCATCGAAGTTTATCTTTTCTTCTATAACCATTTGCTTTTCTTCGACAACTATTCAGGATTATTCATGAAAATCATCTGATTACTGGGCTCCTTCTTTAAATTCGTATTCTCAATTTGCATGGTTTGGGTACTTGAGAGTTTCTTTTTAATCAGTTCTACCAAACGCAAAGGTATATTTAGCTTTCTCATGGCTTCCTCATCGAGATTTTTTATAGATTCGACGGTATCATACCAGTTCTCCTCGAAGCTAGAAATTTAGAAATTTGTCATTTTGATACCAACGTCTTAATGATAGGATCCATTGTGTCTCGTGAACGTCCTATCTCATCAGCAAGCTGATAAAGAAATTCCTTTAAACTTGACATAAGATCAGAAATCTAGAGAGTATTTATTTATTGATAGAATATCCAAATGTTAAAAGGTGTAGCTAAGAGAAGAGGTGGTTCTAATAAAAAAGAGGTTCTAAAAACCAAAGTATTATACCGCAAGCATCTCTCATAATGACCTTAGAAAAAAGTCAAGCCAAATCCTGAAAATGGCAATATCCCCAATAAAAACAAGAAATTAGATCTTGATGATGAAGAAATTTTGTCAGAAGAGGCTGATAGCGTTCCTGGAGATGATTATGATGGTGAAGATAGAAACAATAGAGCTGGAGAGTTTGTTTGTCATAATTATCCATAATTTAATAGTCCTTATTCTGCTGGCTATGATGATGAGGAAGAAAAAGGTACAATTATTATTCATGGAGATAAAATTTTAGAAACCGCAGATCAAAAGAGAAGGAGGCTCGCGAAAGAAGTCATCGAAAAAGCTAAGGCAGCTAAGAGGGAAAAAATTGAACAAGATGAATTCTTTTTGAGTGAAGGAGTCCACAGAGATGAAGAAGATGATGTGACTAAAATTCTTCAATTGGAACATGTAAAGAAAAAGTATTATGGAATAATTTCTCCTAGAAAAAGAAAGTTCAAGGAGTCTTCCATAGAATTGCGGACCAGGTATTTTGATTTATAACTTCCTTCCTAATTATGAAAGTTAAAAGATAGTTTGGAAGCCCGCAACTACGAGATCGATATTCACTCTTTCAAGGGCCACACAAAGTGTATTACATGTCTGGAAGTTCATAGTTCTGGACAGTATTTGTACTCAGCAAGCAAAGATGGAAGTCTTATAAAATGTAACGAGTATAAAATCGACTTATTTCAATAGGGGACTTGAATGAAGGAAAGAAAGCTGTGTTAAATCTTGGTGCTTATGACAAAGACGATAGAAGCGTTGCAAGAGAAGTATATCATTGATGATTTCAATTAATTTTAGATATTATGCATGTCTCTAAGCTTTGACGATAAATATCTCGTTACTGGAGGCTCAGATAGCATAGTCCGCCTTTGGGATGCCAAGAATCTTCAACTGATCGATACTTTTAAGGGACATAAAGACGCTATCTTAGTAAATTCTAAGCAATATGTGCTAATCTAAACTAGGGAATAAAATTTAAAAACTATTCTATGGAGTTCTGCTCTGTTGGAGCTGATAGAGTCTTAAAATTATGGGATGCAAGCGAGCAGGCTTATATCGATACATAGTAGGAAATATTTCTTTTTTATTAAATCGACAGCTATGGTCATAAAGCCATTGTCAATTCTATTGATGCTATTGGAGAGCATGTAATCACCTGTGGTTTCGATAAACAAGTGATTTATTGGAAAGTAATAAAAATCACGAGCCCGATTAACAATTAGACTGAAGATGAGAGTCAGCTTTTGTATAAAGGTGGAGATTATTCACTCGATGTTATCAGGAGTTTGACTCCTAAATTCTTTGTCACTGGATCCCAAAGTGGAGATATCAGTATGTGGGCCACAAATAAAAACAAACCTATTTATGAAATCAATAATGCTCACGAGAATTGCTGGATAACAGCTCTAGTAACATGATATTGAAATCAGTAATTGGTAGGGTTCATATTATAACTCTGATCTCTTTGCTTCGGGCGCTTATAATAATAGGTTGAACTTCTATAAAGCTGATATAGAGAATAGGAATTTTGAGAAATGTTTCGAACTTCCAGCTGTAATTTATCTGAAAATTGTGTTAACAAAGATTAGGAAGGAATAATAAATGACATAAAGTTTTCCGCAAATTTTGTTGCTACATGCGAAGGAGATGAAATGAGATTAGGAAGATGGGTCACTCAAAAAGCTAAAAATAGGATCAAGTTGTACAGATTTAAATAAGAATGTATTAATAAAGCTGTATATTCTCATTGTGTATTTTTAACTTCGGTGATATGATCAGATAGTCTCTCTTCTAGAACAATAATTAATTATTTTAATGCCATCGTCTTTTGAACTTGGAATGGACAAAAGCAGGATCAAATATAGATTTTGTAGTTCTGCATTCATGTACAACACACTTCAAAACTACGGAGATAAATCTATCGTTTTTGATACCCGCGATCCAAAGTTTTTTGAGGAAATGCATATAAATAATGCAATTTCGCTGACAAGCGAAAAAATCCAACAGGGATCACAAATGCAAGATAGCGATGTATATAAAGATTTGAATGTGGATGTTATTCAAACATTCTTAACCAACGATGAAAAGGCCCGATTTTCCAAGAGAAGAAGATGTTTTTGTTTCATTATTTTACACCACGAGCAATTATGCTCTACTTTAGCTCAAAAGATAAAGGAAATTGCGCAATATGACGAGATTTTTGATGACTATTTCGAACTGGATCCAGAGAGTTTCCTAACACACTGGAACCGACTTGAATCAGGAACATCAAATAATAATCTATCTTGTACAATTGGTTTGAACCTATTCCAATCTTTGATGGAAGATAAAGTTAGAGAGACATATATACTATTTGACGGGGCTGTTTCATTCTTCACCAAATATCATTTCTACAAAACTTTGTGCTTGGCCTACCCATTAAGTAAATCACTGAACATTTAATATAATCTTGATAGAATGCCTTAAATGTCCCAATGATATCTTTGATACCAGACTCTTCTTAACTTGCTATAATACTGTGAATGAATGGAACATTATTAATAGCGCGAGGATATCTCATATTTTGAATGCTACTAAGGAATGCTATAACCTCTACGAAAAAGAAGGAATAAAATACCTCAAACTAGATATAGCTGATGAAGACAGTAAAAGAATATCAAAATACTTCAAAACAGCATACGAATTCATTGACAATGCATTGGAAGAGCAACCCACAAATTCAGTTCTTGTGCATTGTGCCCAAGGTAAATCACGCTCAGCGACGATTGTTATAATGTTTTTAATGAAGAAGATGTGCTGGCCCTATGAAAAGGTAATAGATGGTTTGCTTAAATTAACTTGGTAGGCTTATGATTTTGTCAAGAGACGAAGAAATATAGTTGAACCAAATTATGGTTTTGTAAATCAGTTAAAGGAGTTTGAAAAAAATAACTTCAATTTTGTAGAAGCTTGAAATAAAACCTAATCTATATATATCGTTTCTTTATTATCAAACCAATAATTTACTATTTCTTGATATTATTATGCAATGTTATATCATGTTTGTGAGTAAAAAACTTGTCCTATTTTTAAATAAAATATAAAAAAGATACTCAATGGAAAAGCCTCTTTCCTTAGACGATATAAAATTCAAGACCTACGAAAAAGAAGAAGAATTAACCAACATCATCAAGCTTGTCGAGACTGAACTCTCAGAACCCTATTCAATTTTTACATATCGCTATTTCTTACAAAAATGGCCCCATTTGTGCATAATGGTACTCAATTCAAATATATGGAATAATTCGTTAGGCCTTCCACGAGGATAAAATGGTTGGTGCCATTCTAGGAAAATTAGACGCTAGGCCTAACAAAGCTCAGAGAGGTGAGAGTCATATTTTGATTGAAATATTTTTAAAGGATACATTGCAATGCTGGTTGTCGAAAAAGCCTATAGAAAATTGAAAATTGGAAGGTAATTGAGAGATCTCCAAAAAATGACTTTACAGCAAATTGGTTACATCATTTATCGATGAGTGCAAGAAATGTGGAGGAGATGAAGTTGTATTAGAAACTGAGGTGATCAATATTCCTGCATTGAAGCTTTATGAAAGTACTAATATTGAATAATCAAGTTGATTTCCTAGGCCTGGGCTTCGCTAGAGATAAAAGACTTCAAAATTACTATATGAATGGAAACGATGCATATAGACTCAAGCTTTGGCTAAGACTTGAAAGGTTAGTCCCAAGACTCGAAGAAAAGGAGAAAGAGAAAAATAGTCAGAATGAGAAATAAGTAGTTTTCAACCATTACTGTGTATTAAATCTGTTGCATAAGCTAAGTTTGTTTCATATGTAATATTGATTCAGACTCATATATAATTCAATTACTCAGCTAAAGACATTAATAAAGCTGTACCTCTCTTGATCCAGAATGATGGGTCATGAGTTGTACCACAAGGAAGGCTCACATAGAACATAAATGATGGCCTATCAGCTTCTGCCCTTCTGATGGGGTACATATAAGTAGGACACTTGTAGTAGTTCTGAGCCTTCTTCTTATTCTTTCCTTCAGTAATAGTTGGTCTGAAGTGGATGATTGGCATAGCATAGTGCAATTTCATGGTTTCTGGTTCTGCCAAGATATTCTTATCTGCATCCCATTTTGCTCCTTCGAGGAACAGTCCGTTTACATAAGCACCGTCAACTGGAGGCTTTGATACAGTATCCAAGTTGAGGAATTGGAAGTCCCATCCAAAGTTATCAATAGATTCTCCAATCTTTCTAGCACTGATTTGAAGGATAGCAGTCGTGAAGCCAGTAGGATAGGTGAATCCTGAAATCCAGAAGACATTAGGTTGTCCTTTCAAAGCCCAATTTTTGAACTAATACATTATTAAATTATTTAGATAAAATTACCATTTCGATTCTCTTATTGAGGTCAACTATCCAGCTAGTTAAGGGTTTCAAACTATGATAAGCAAACTTCCAAGCAAGAGGGACTTTGTTCTCGTACAAGCTTTCCATAATGCGTTCGAGTTCTTCTGAAATAAGGATGATACCCTTCATACCTTTCTCAAGACTCTCCAAGGAGCTTCTAACAACAGTGAGGAGTTTGTTGTATCTGGCGATTTCTTGGAAGAGGACAATCTTGAGAGGATCATCATTAGGAATTAACTTAGTCTTTTCTGTAACTTCGACCATGTCAATGACTTCGGGAACTTTTCCTTCAAGAAGCTCTTTGATTGTAGCCTCAACGACTTGGTCTTGGTTATTCTCTCCACCACCTGCTTGTAGTCTTGGCTGCAATAACAAGACACTATCAAGTAAGAGATTAGAATCAGTGATCTGTGAGGAGATTTCAGCATTGACATGCTGTCCAAAGGCCTCAGGTGGGTCAATATCATCAAAGTCTCTGATCTTCATTTCATAGAACAAAGCAGTGAGTGAGATAGATTGCATTCCCTTTGTTCCTTCTTGAGGAGGCTTCCAGCCTTCATCATCAGGGACATAGTAAGTTGGTTCAGCCAATTTGTATCTATCTTCGAGTAGGACTCTTTCGTTGAAGAATTCTTTAGCATAAACAAGTAAGAGGTCTCTGTCACATTGATCAGTAACTCTACCACCGTAGTTGGCTTCAGCAATCAAGTATCTAATAGCTTCCCATTGAATAGATTTGGCGGTATCTTGGCTAGACTTAAGAGGATTTTGTTCCAAGTAATTTTTGATGATGTTCTCACAGATAGTGAAGTCGGAATCATTGAAGTCATAGATGATATTCCAACCGAGAGACTTGAATCTCTTTCTTTCGATAATAATACTGTGGAACCAGCACAAACACCAGAGTAATTTCTTGTAGGCTTTCTTATCCTCAACCTTGAAGTTTTCTTCTGGCATTTGAGTGTAAAGTCTGAGCATATTGGCTTTAATACCTCTGGGTGGTTCAGTTGTGACCTTCAAAGAGCGCTGAAGGATAGAAATAGGGAATTTAGGATGAGGATTAGTTGTCAACCACAATCTGAATGTACTGTTTTCATCAATTTGCTTCTCTTCAAGCATGGCTTCTAGGTTAGTCAAGAATCCAAGAGATAAGTGGCAGTTTGCCAAGAAGACCCAGTGTCCATTCTTGATACCATCATTGATCTTTTCTTGTGCTCTCTTAGTTTGGCCTTGACCAAGAGAAAGGTGAACAAGAGTAGCTCCCTTACTGTCAGCAAGAGTTTGAATTTGTGGGAAGGGATCAACACCTGGGGAAAGGATAATGATAATTGGTTCATTAGGCTTAGATTCATTGTAAACTTGGTCGAAGTTAAGAGGAGGTGGGCGGATGAAGTCTTCCTTCAATTGAGCAGCAACGAATTCTCTGACAGCAAATGTGACTCTATCAGGTCTTAAGCATCTAACCAAAATCATAGTTCTTAATTCATCACATTTATTTGACCAATCACCAGGAAGAACATCCTTTTCTGGTTTTGTGCTCTTGTACCATCTGTTCCACTCCTTAGTGTTATGCATGAAAGAACCAACGATATTTTGGAAGACTGGAAGTCTCTTATCAAGCTCGCAAATATTATCCCAAGCAACAGCAGATAACCATTCAGGTGCTGGATTAGGTGGTTGTTGGCTTCTATCAACCTTGGTGGCTCCTCTGAGGAAGAAGTCATATTCATCCATATTGATACCATTCTCCTTCTCCTTCTCCTTCTCCTTCTCCTTTTCCTTCTCCTTGTCCTTGTCCTTCTCCTTGTCCTTGTCCTTCATTTGAGCTAGTCTAACAGCCATTTGCAGAGAGAAGAGGAGCTTGTCTTTTTCGAACAAGCTTCTGCAGGCATAGTGATAGACATTTAGTTTGTGCTTTTGATCAATAGCATCAAGCTTATCCTGGAGGGAATCAACGACATTAGGCTTGTCCTTAGACTTCATAATGGACTGAACGAACAAGTTGATGTAAGAGTCCAAAGAGAACTGGTACATGTGATCGATCTTGTTGAGATCGTTCAAAACAAAGAAAAGGGCTGAGGCCTTAGCTGCGAGATCCCTGTAGTTTCCTCTAAGAGCATTAGTCTTATTGATGGCTTGGTTAATGGATTCTACTTGTTGTTTAATTTCATCTTCCTTTTCCTTTGAGTTCTGGAGGGTCTTGATCAGATTGTCATCTTCAACAAGAGATCCTTTAGTTTCTTGGAGCAATCTCAAAATTTCATCATCAAGATCTTTCAAAGTCTTTTCATTCTCGGCTTTTCTTCTAACATATTCCTTCATATTTTTCTCGAGGGTAGGCTCTTGATATTCGATAAGTTTTGCCAAGAGTTGTTCTGTGAGACCGTCTTCCTTGACAATAAAGTTAATCAGAGTCACCTTTGTTGTGACTTCGGCCTTGTATTTAGGATTGCTGAACTTAGTAGTAAGATAGAATTTGAAGTTATGATTGAAGGCAATTTCTTTGTCACCCATCAGCATAACAAACCTATCGCCAATCTTCTTGATAGCTTTGGTGAGGACTGGCTCTAAGGATGGATCAATTTCTTCTCCTAGGTTCTGGAAGAGGACAGGATATCCTTCAACGATAGCCCTTTCAATTTTGGTCATATATTTAGGATCTTGTGGATCAGTGATGATAAGTCTTCCTTTCTCTAGGTTTTTGATCCATTTGTTAGCTTGGAGTTGAGGGTCAATCATCAAAGGCCATCTTCTTCCCTTGACAACAAGAACACCGTTTTCAGTTGAGAATGGATCTGATGGCAGTTCTTGGGCATTCCACTTTTGAATATCAGTCTCCTTAGCTAAGAATTTTGAGAATTTGTACAGTCTTGTGTAGGGGATCTTCATAGCCCTGACGTTTTCAATTAAAACTTTCTCAACCAATCTCGTTCTGTATTCAGAGGGAAATGGACCAGCATAAGCAAGGAAGGCAGCTGAAACGAGAGCATCACCAACCAGGTTTTGATATTGTTCTTCTAAGTCCTTCTTTCTCAAGTACCATCTGTCTTTAGATGAACCCAAGGAGAAGACCAGCCTTTCTGCTCTGTCAAGCTTGATCTTGAGGTCAGCGGCTTCATCCTTGTATCTCTCCATATCAGCCTTAGATTTGTCAAGAAGATCCTTTAATTTGTTGATTTCTTCGTTGAGGAGTCTGAACTTTTCTTGCAAGTTGAACAATTCTTCTTCACTCTTCTTCAACTTCTCTTCGAGATTCTTGACTTTGTTTCTCTTTGGCTCAATATCTCTGAAAGCCTTAGCATACTTTTCCATAGCCAAACACCATTCCCACAAAGCACCAGCGGCATGAGAGATCTTCTGGACTGAAACGGGGTCCATATCACTTCTACTAGTGAACTTTTCTACCCTGTTAAGTGTCTTAGTACTGATGTTATCTCTTTCTTTTTGAGAGAATTCCTTGATTCTGCTGACAAAGTTAGCTTCTGACAACACTCTCTTTGCAGAGGCCCAGCTTGTATCCTGAATTCCCATGAATATCAAGATGACTGACATAACATTGGCGACTTGTTCAGGAGGCTTGTTGTAGGCTCTAACTTCGGCAAATTCTTGGTTGGTCAACTTTTCGATTTTCTCTGATGCTCCCAAAAGTGCAGGCATAGCCTTCTCAAGATCAGCTTGAGCATCAGCAGCTAACTTTTCAGTTTCGGCCTTTTCTTTTTCGACAATAGCGGTCTTTTGTTCGACTTCTTTTTGTTTTTCATCAGCCTCTCTAGAGTTTTGACTAGTTCTAATCATGAGGTCTTCACAATCCTTTTGCTTCTGAGTGAGATCATGATGGGCACTATCCAACATTCCAGACAATTGTTCAACGGATTGCTGAGCTTCATCAAGTCTTTGAAGACCAGTTGCGAGCTTTTGAATTTCATTACCAACTTCTCTTCTCTTCTCCTCAAGCAATTCAACGTAACCCTTAACCAATTCGATGTAATTAGTAGGTGTGACATAGTAAAGTCTCTTAAGTTCAAGCCACATTCTTTCTGCATATTGGATAACATTGGTATGGGCACCACTGAAGAAAGTAGCAACAGACTTTTTCAATTCGGGTTCAAAATTTAAGCTTTGGATAAATCTATCAGCGACTTCGAACAGAGCTTCTTCAGGCCATGGCATGAACCAGATAATGGTAGTATTGTTGACCAAGCCTGGATACATTCTAGTGTAGTTTCTCAAATTTTCTCCAGACTTAGACATGCAGAACACAATATGGAGATTACTTTGAAGTCTGTTTTGGAAGAAAACCCAGGCGGCTTCATCATTGTCAAGCTTAGCTTCCTTCTTAACTCTTTCTTTGATACTAGCCATTTCTTCCTTGCTGAACAGGTTAGGAATTTCTCCAGTGGAGATTAAGCTGTTAATATCTTCGACAAAGGACTCCGTCACAATTTCATTATCAGAGAAGAGGAAAACTGCAGGACGCTTTCTGGTACCAACTTCTTCACAGAATTTCTTAACATCTTCTCTAAATTCTTTGCTTCTATAATTCTTTCTGATTTCAACTTGGAACACTCTGTATCCAGCAATGAAGGCTGCCAATTTAGTAAGAGAGTGTCTTCCAGATCCACCATCACCAACAAGAAGACCATGGCCTCTACTAAGCTTGATAATTCTGTGAATTTTGCAAGTGTTCAAGATAGCCTCTTTGAACAAGACAATGTTCATGGGTGCTCCTCTAATTGTTTCATTGTACTTTTGAAGCTTTTCTTCCATGACTTGCTTTAATCTTTCTCTGTCAGTAATTTCTTGATAGACAATATTGGTCTCATCAATGAAATCAATGAAAACGGTATCCTCATCTCCTGCTTGGCATTCCTTCAAGTTGGATTGAAGCTCAACTTCCAATCTATCGGAAATATATTTCTTAAGTAAGTTTCTGTCTTCTTCATTGATCATTCTATCGTAGAAGACTCTCATAGATTCGTGGACCCACAATCTGAAGAGACTTAGCTTTGTGTCACAGTAGTACTTATCAACTTGGCAAACACCTTGGATAATTTTAGAGATATCTCTCATATTGAAAACATAATGAGGCTTGGCAGGTGTAGGCATGAGATTCTCTTGAATAGTCTTGTACAGGTTGATAGTAGCAGCGGCTAAAGGTTCAGCCAAAGGTCTGATTTCTTCGTCGAATTCCATGGATAAGAAGTGGTTAGCAAGAATACTCTGGAAGATTCTTCTCACTTGGGCATCGCTGGGGAAGGTGAAATTAATAACATTGAACTTGCTTTGTAGTCTCTGAGAGATTTCAGCACGACCACCTCCTGGGGGACCCATAGCTGCAATGATTTGGACTTCTAAGATTTGTTTGAAGATATCTAAGTGTTGTCTGTCATACCATCCTTCGTAGTCGATGAATTGTCTAATCAATTCTAGAGGAGGTTGAGCACCAAATTTCTCCTTTCTTGGCATATTAAGATCATCGATAAAGACAACAGCTTTCTTATTAGCATCAGGAATCATTTTTGTCTTAGTCCAGTGCTTAAGTTTGCTTTCAATAATCTCCTGAGTTTTGTGGGAAGTGGTTTGAGCGGAGAAGTACAAGTAGAAGGATGTGTAACTCTCATCCAAATTGCTGGTAAGAAGAGAGTCAATAAGAGCAGTCTTTCCCGTACCTGTAGTACCGACAACAAGGGTATTGACTTTAGATTTAATAAGGTTTAGCAAGATATATCTGTTTCTGACGGTATCTACAGTAGGAACAATAAATTTGTGGAAAGGAGCACCTGCGGCTGGCTTCCAGCCAGTAGTAAGCTTTTCTTCCCATGGTGCGAACTCTCCTTTTTCAGGGTTGATATAATAGTCATAAATACTGTTGACTGGGAAGAAGGATTCAATATCTCTGAACTTGTAGTCAATAATCTTTCTACCATCCTCATTAACAGTAGCACCCAAAGACCAGAGGACTGCAAATGCGAACCATTTATCCAAAAGCTGCCAGTATTCGTCAGTCTTAGGAGGATTATCAAACTTCAGTCCAGATTCATTAGCGTTCAAGGCATCAAGAAGCTTACACAAGCTGATAACCAAGTTGGTTTCAACACATGGAACAAGCTCCTTGCATAGCCTCTTGGCCTTGAGGACAACATTGATCCACTTATCAAACAATTCATCCAAGTAAGCTCTTAGATCAGGATCCTTCTTTCTATCAATCCAACTGTCAACATATGGTCTCCAGCCAAGCTCATTAGCATCAACGTAGACCATACCACATCTTGAAACTGTGGCAGGAGAGGCAACAGCGAGATCCTCAACTTCGAAAATAAGTCCTACTTGAGGAGGAAGACTGATACGATCACCGTTCAAAAGAGTGAGGACTTTATTATCATCGAGCACGGTGTTCATAGATTCGATCCAGAGGGTATCGACAGGACCATCCAAAATCATCCATCTTTCATCAGTGCTTTCTTCTTTACAGATGTTACTCATAAGACTGGAAAGAACACCTTCATACCATTCAGCTGTGTTTGGATCGACATAACCATAAAGTTCTTTCATATCAATAGATTTTGGATTAAGATGAACATATCTAACGCCAGGGTACTTCTTGGGGTTTTCTTTGTGAAGTCTGTTCATCGCCTTTTCTAAGATCTTCCAGCATGTAGATTTACCAGCAAGAGTCTGACCAACCAACATGTTACCGTGTCTGGTATTCTTAGAGTCATACAGCTGAATAATCTTTGTGATAAGAGGAGGATGCATTTGAAGGCCCGCTTCCTTCATTTCTTCTTCGATGGCAGTCCACAATGTGTCATTGATATCATCAGGCATTTCTTCATCTCTGAACAAATCATTGAATAAGGCATTGTAGAGAGGAATATCATGAGCGACGAACTTTGGCAAGTTCATATCACGAATGGCTCTCATGAGGATCAAAGTTTCTTCTTTTTCATCATCCTTAAGGAGAAGATCAGGCTGTCCCTTTTCTTTATCCTTCTCTTTATCTTTCTTCTCCTCAGCAGATGTTGTTTGTCTTCTGATAGCACCAGCACAGGTTAAAACTGACTTAATGGCTCTCAGACCGAAATCATAATGGTCTTGCTTGGATAGTTGTTGGGCCATTAGTCTGTAGAGGGTGATGATCTTCTTGGCTAAGACAACGTTGTGTGGAGTCTTGAAACCTTCGGCAGCGAGCAAGATTTCTGCGATCAATTCACTGTTAGGAACAATCATAGCAATTGGTCTGAATAGAGATTTCAAGTTGTCTGGCAACTCAGATCTGCCAGCATATCCAGGATTCATAGTAATGAAAATAGCGCAGTTAGGATTAATTGTAATTTCATCAGTTTCAAAGATGAAGGAGGTAGAGCCTGGTCCATACTGACGAAGTGCATTAAAGATGGAAGAAATTTGGGTTGCAACAACAGAAAGCACCTCAACTTCAATTCTGTTAAATTCATCAAAGCAACCCCAACCACCGGTTTGGACAAGACCGCTGAACATACGACCAAGAGACTTGTATTCAAGACCTTCGGAACAGTTGAAGACCAAGACGAATTTACCCATACCTTTACCGAGATCCTTGACTGTTTCGGTCTTACCAGTACCAGCTGGTCCTTGAGGAGCACCACCTCTCTTGAGATGCATAGCAGTAGTCAAGGTCAAGTAACATCTGTCAGTAAGAGGAGTGATGACCAATCTTCCATTGTTACCTTGGTATTCGAAGCCGTGCTCCTGCTTGGTGTTAGTTTGCTTGACCAAGCAATTCATTGCTTCAGGTTCTTGCAAGGGTTCGAATCTTAATTGGGATTCCCATTCGAAAGCGAGATGAGAATCAACCTTCTTAGCATAGAGTTCTTCAATGACTGTTCTAGCATGAATTTCAATAGTAATTAAGGCGACCAATTTAAGTCTATCGATTTCATTTGTAGTTTTTCTGACTAATCTGGTAAGTTCATCAAGAACTCTCTTTTGATCTTCTCTGAATACTCTCCATGACTTTGGCCTATCTTGGGTACCATCATTGATTCTAGCCAAGGCATCATGACATTCTCTGGTCCATCTCATCTGAAGGGCAAGAATCAATAATTGACCAGGGAATTCATGAATCCATGGAGCAATAAGTTTCACATCCTTCTTCTTGACTGCAATAGCTTCATAAGTTTTGTTAAGGATGCTCTTGAGGGTTTGTCTCATTTCTTTTTCAACATCCTTCAACCAATTTTCGACACCAAGATCAACGAAAACTTTCTTGCTAAACTTGACTGTTTCGCCTTCTGGTGATGTCATAGCAACAACTTCATAAGTTTTAGCCTTTGGCTGGATGTGAGCATCGATTTCCAAAGCCTTGATACCTTCAAAGAATTTCTTAATATGTTTGTTGACTGCAGTAGGATCCTTTGCTTGACCAAGAAGCTCGAACAGATCATCATTGGATAAGAAGTAGAATCTTGGGAATTCCTTTCTCTTGAGTTCCAATAATTTGAGAAGAATCTTCTGGATTTCTTCGAATTTGGCAGAGATATCCATCAAATCTGGATAAAATCCTTCGTGAGTCAAGCATTGGAGGGCATTCTTGACTCTCTTGATTCTTTCGAGATGGCTCATAAATCTTTCGTGCAAGTGCTTGAATTTAGAAATATCACCGATCAGTTGCTTGAATTGGTCACTTTGTTGAGAAGCAAAGATGGATTCTAAGTAGATCCATTGTCTTTGGACTTGCATCAAAAGTTCCAAGGTTTCAGCAACCTTAGTAAGAGTCTTTTCCCATCCAAGGATTTCCTCTTCGAAAGATTGGAAGAAAGTATTGGTTTTCATTTGAGACAAACTCATGTTGTGCTTTTCCAATAACTCATTGACTTCATCTGGTCTCTTAACTTTCAAGAATTCCTTCTTGTGTGGCTCAACTTCCAATTCTTGGACTGCCCAGCAATCAGTGATTTCCTTAAGAGCCTTTTCAATCTGATATTCAGCCTTAGCAACTTCTGTGATGGAAAGGACGTTATCAGCTTGTTGCAGAAGGCCCAAAGCAAAGACTTCTCCTAAGTCGAATCCAGGGCTTGTGTGATCTAGATCTCTCCTGTTCAACAAAATCTTCAATTTATCCCAATGTCTCTGTCTCATAGCCTCGGACTTAAGGGCGTTGATCAAAGGAAGTGTGTTTCTGAATTTCTCAAGCTCAGTTCTCAAGAAATTCACAACTTCCCACTTCTTCATCTCCTTACTGAATCCGTTGATTCTTTGGAAATATTCTTCAACTCTATCATCAAGCTCATCCATATCGAAGTCTTGAAACTTAATTTTACTAATTTCAAGAGCAAATTTCTTGTCCCAGTCGTCTTTCAAACCCCAAACTTTCTCAAGATTTTCAATTTCCTTTTCAACATAATCAAGGTCAGGATTTGGGGGAGGATTCATATTGAACATTTCGAATGCAAACTTCATGTTGTTCTCACGATTTCTCAAGCTTCTAACTTGCTCCTTGAATTCATTAAGCATGTTAAATGCCTTTTCATTATCAGTGTTGTTTGTAGTGAAGGGTGCGTTGTTAATGAAGTTTCTCTTTTGTTCTTCACTATCTTTACTGACTTCATCCAAAGTGTTCTTGGTTTCATTTTGCATGTGATTATATCTCTCATTAATTAGTTTTGTTCTTTCTTCGAGCATTTTGTTAAAGTCATCCCATGCTTTTCTAAGATTTAGTCTCTTTTGCATATCTTCTTCCTTGAAGTGGATTGAATAATCATCAAGGAATTTGAACTTTTCCTCAAGAGGAGTAAGCTGACCTTCGATAGTAGGCTTTTGCTTAACCAGCTTCTTCAAATAATCTCTACTTTTGCTAAGTTGATTTAGATCCTGAGGAGTCCTCAAGTTGACCTCTGAGGTCTGGAATAAGTTGTACAAAGTGTTCAATTCTTTCAAGGCTTGCTCTTGGATGAAGTTTAACTCAGCAGTTTGCCATTGCAAAAGGATATCAATAATCTGAGCCTTAATAATGGTGTTATCTAATTGAATGCAGCCAACCTTTTCAGTTGATTTAGAAGACATAATTTCTTCTTGAGTACTACCGTAATGTTCGATTTCGGCCTTCAAAGTACTCAGAGGTTCATTACGTCTAGCTAACTGCTCCATATAC
>Ga0065720_1003453_pt1 | contig 26746 bp, 24 predicted proteins | sample Thericmetagenome_FD_59107 | JGI IMG/M metagenome (GOLD analysis project Ga0065720, IMG submission 59107) | Thermophilic microbial communities from the Joint Bioenergy Institute, California, USA of rice/straw/compost enrichment - eDNA_2 v2... | ecosystem: Engineered > Solid waste > Grass >... | reverse complement strand
CATGGTAGTATCTTGATGGAAGACATGATTTCTCCATTACCTTTCTAAGATTAGTTTAATAATTCTTGCTAATTATTCTGGGGAAAGATTGTAACCCTTGTAATTAAAGCCTTCATACAAGCTGGTAGGTCGAAGCTGAACAAGGGTAGAAACCTAATCGTATGTATTTAAGAAATTTGATATTGATTTTCCAACAAAGTTTGCCTGTATATTTAATAGGGATTGTTTTTATATTGTTTTAACCGGTCAATATATATTTGTCTCAAATTTACGAAACAGTACTAATCCGATCCAAAATTCCAAAGAATTTTTAGTTAATTTAAGGGAAGGAAAAAGATGACAAGAATTTTAATCAGGATAAACCAGAATTCGGAGAGAAAGCCTGTTCTTTATATAGCCACATCAGATCTATTTTCTTTTTTAGATTTATCCAATAATCGATTGATTTTTAATACGAAGAAAGAGGTTTAAATGCTTAGAAAATTCTATTTTTTGACTGAAAAATAGATTTGACTCTTAAACTAAGGTACCTTCAAACAGGACTTCACTTCCGCCTCAACGCTTCGGCCTCAATATTATTCATTACAATATAATTATTAAGACAGATTCATCTCACAATGAGTATATGAAATTTAGTTAAATTCGATACCTAGGTCTCGATTAGGCCACTTGTTTAAGAGGAAGGAAGTAAATTATCTTCAACAAAGAAAGTCAGAACTCGGCTATAGTCACAGCCTCTTATCTCCTTTTGTTCAAAAACCATATAAATTATGGTTCTCTTCAGTTATTTTTCATATAACTTGGACACGAGGCAGCGGGTGTATCGAATAAAATTCTTTTGGCTAATAATTTATGTATAAATAAGCATCAAGTGTGCTTAAGTATGTATTTTTATTTGTGAATTAATAGATCCAAAAAAAAATTAACATTCCAATACTTAGCTCATAAATGAGTACCTCACAGCAGCCTCTATCAGACCAGGTTAGAGAAGAAAATCTTCCCGAAGGACCTTCCACAAAAAAGCTGTCACCTCCAAGCTCATTGGAAAACTCTGATTGCACTGCAAACACTTCAAAAGAAAATAGTGAAGCTTCAGAAGGGAATAAAAGCACTTCTAATCCATTTCCAACCATCCGGTAATTCAGGGTATCTTATTGTCTGATAATTTATAGAATTGATACAAAGCCCTTGGAAATGAAGCCCATTGTCCCGAATCCTCTGTTTCAGCACAAAAATGTTCGTGATATCCCAGTTCCAAGAGGTGACACACCTTATTGTAAAGCAAAAAGAGCAGAATACATTGAGAGGTACCTTAAAATAATTTTTTTGACTAAGCTCTAGGGATCTTCCTAAGGCAGAAATGTATTACAAACAGGCTATTGAAAATAAGGAGAGGCTTGAGAGTTCAATAAAGGATTTAGCCACTGTCCTCCACCAACAAGGCAAGACTCAAGAAGCCATCAAATTTCTGGAAGATAACAGGCACTTATACCCTGGCGATCAATCAACATATGATAATTTATTGTCGAACCTTAGAAAACAGGTATATATGCGTAGATTTCCATACTAAACTATGTAGATCATCCCATCTGGTAATGTAATGAGCAGAACACTTGTTCTCTTTGACTGTCCTGAGGATTTTACTGAGGACAACATTAGAGATATGTTTAGAAACAGCTCAAGTAAGCATGTCGATCGTTTAAGTTTATGAGTTTTAGGAATCTTACAAATTGAGTTCAAGAAAAGAACCGGAGACGAAAGTGTCAGCAAGGACATCACTGGTGAAAGAATATGCCTTATTCATTTTGCAAGTTATTCTGCTGCAAGAAAAACTCTTAATACCTTATGGGACCCTGATGGATATCAAGTACAAATCATACGAAAAATTCCTTAATTGTGAATAGTTATACTGGATGAACATTAATGGAGAAATTATTGAGAAGGCAGAAATGGATGAGAAAGCCAAACAATCTCACATGAAATCAATGGACTTGTTCTATAAGTCAAAATCAAATCCAGTTGAGGTCAAGACTTATAAGAAGTCCTTATTTTCTAATGTGAGAGCTAATGACTTGACTGATATGAACTTTTCTCCAATGAAGGGAAGCCAAACTCTGAAACCAAACTTTAACTCACACTCGAAGCCTCTGTTCCTCAATAGAGGATCTAGACTAAACCCCAGTATCCTTGAGGAGTTAAAATTCGAGACTAATTCAGACTCATCTAAACCTTCCTCACCTTACAATAGGAAAAAATTCCTAAGCTCAACCTCTTCTCCTTTTAACCAAAAGAATTCTTCAAGTGGACAAGTTTTTTCTCCTTTCTTAGGAACAAGCACCAATTATCATGATACCCCCCTTACAGAAGGAAAATTGAGTCATCAAAATTCTCTTGACTCTGCTGCTTTTAACTACTTTTCATCGTTCCTCACGGAGAGCCTGCCTTCCTCACAGCATTCCTTAGACTCTAAGGACGATGTCAGTGAGAAAGATTTGCAGTTCTATTTCCCCAATTTATCAACGAAGAATAAAATGTTTCGACCTAATAGTTATTCTTCCCTGGATGACCAATAAACATACAGCCTGTGTGTATTACATTTAGGATTAAATGAATTTCTAAGATTTCATCTATGTGATTGTTTATTTTTTTCAGTACGAAAGATCTTTTGTTTGAACCCCTTTTATGCTTTATATTAAAAATCTTGCAAATTTGCAAAGACGAATAAACTCTTTTTCAGAATTTCGTACTGAGGATATAATGATAATAATCGATTATGTATCTTACAAATCAGTATGTTAACTATAATGAATTCTTATTCAATTCCTAATTTGCCTGCTGGCTAAACTTCAATAAATGTATCAGTCTTAATGGAGCAATAATCATTCTTAGCAAGGGCCTTCTTGGAGCTATAAGAACTTTGCTGTAGCAGAACAATAACACTCACAAAGAATCCAAGCTCACCCAAGACAATTGACAGATTTTCGAGAATGAAGGATGCCAAGATCCAAGGTTGATTCAAGTGGGAAAACAAGTAAGTAAAATAATTTTCCAATGAATAGGCCAAGGCTCCATAAGTCATGATGGCAAATCCTATTACTTTGAGCAAGCAGGATATAACACAAAGTCTGAACATGCCTTGGAATTTGGCCAAGGATTTGATTTGTCTACCACAAACTTGTGCTAAGATATTAATTCTTTGAAGAAGTTTCCTTCCATGGAAAATAACAAGTGTAACTCCTGTTAAGACTGCGAGACCAACAGTTGAAGTAAGGATTGCAATCAAGTATTGGCAATCAATAAAATAGTAACTCAAGGCAAAATAAGCAGCATAGAAGCAAAGATTGATAATGATAAGGAATTTCTTGAAAAATGTATTGGATTCATTAATCAAGTCCAGATTGTCATCAAAGTTACTAGCAGCTTCATGCCAGAAGTAGGCAAACACGCAAGCAATACTGAAAATTACCAAATTTGGAGAGTTTTCAAGTGTCCATAGGGCGGGTGACTGCTTAGCGACTCCTTTATTACTTAAGATTTGGAATTCCAGGGCACAAAAGACAAGCCTTAAGAGTCCACAGACAGCCATTAAAGAGTAGACAATTAACCTGTACCTGGAATTTTTCTTTTCGAATTCAGAGGCATTTCTTCTTCTGAATAGCTGGACAATTTTGAAGGTAAGATAACACATCAGAGAGAAGTTGATCGTAAAGATAGCACCAAAATATAATTCGAAAGGCTGATTATCCTCAGTTGGAACTATGCTCTGAGGAGGTAATAGTTGAGTTGAGTTCATTTCAATCTTTTAAAAACAATTTGACTTGGTCAAATAAACTCTTTTATAAATATATCTTTTGCCAAGCAAATCAAGTCCTAATTTTAACTCTAATGACCACTGATTCCTCACATGTTGTATAGGTTTGCATTGTGTCATTATTTTGTTTACTGCGTGAAGAGATTCAAACTAAAGACTCTCTTGCAAACTAACATTTCTAGTACCTTTTTTAAAATTAACATAGGATAGGGTCTATATTAATGCATAATCAAAGGACTTAAAAGCAGAAGAGTGTTCCCACTTGAAATGTAAATATAGAGATTTGAACTTTAATTATTTTAATATACTTAATCATACTGTAATAATACAACTGAATTCTGTCATGAACATAAATTACATTAGCATAAGGATAAAAAAAATAGATATTTCCTTTATTTGTGGGCCGAACGAATATTTCGTTGATCATCTTATCTTTATTCTTCCATGAAAGGTACTTTTTCTTTACTATATCATTTCACAGGCCTTTTTCCCTAATATAAATCATATTTGTAAGTCCTTTGGTTTCCTTCGATTCTACTAAATTCCTTTACACGAACTACTCCAATATATGCATAAATGGACCCATCATATCTCATTATGGAATCTTGAGAGAAAACTCAAAATTGAATCACTGAAAAGAAAGTCAGATATCATTCACACGATCTAGATAATAGATACCCAACACAGGACGAGTTCCACTCGAGGAGTTTGGAGTATTCACAGAGAAAGTAGTACTCCAGACCAATGACACTAACTAGAATCATAATAGCCTAGGCAAGAAGTTTCATTTTTTCAACAATTGCAAAAATGAACATGCTGACTGAAATTGTTACTACAACATCTCCTACCAGACAATAGCCTACTCTACCAAATTTATCTAAGAGTATTCCAGCAAACAGTTTGCGAAACATCTTGCAAACCTTTTGTTATATTTCGCCTACAATAATATTCCTCCTTGAACTAAGCACTGAGACCAGGAATACGGATTTTTCTGTTATTTTCTTCAAGTAACTCAAGAAAGTATTTCCTAATCTCCAGTAGTATTAAAAATGGTCACAAAAAGACCAAAATTAAGAATTACTGAGCCTGCCACTAAGAATACGAAGACAATTCCAAGATATTGTTGTAAGCGCAATCTTCTCTCATAGGTTATTTTAATTGATATTTAAATTAATTACTCAGCTTTTATTACTTTAAAGCAGGTCTAAATGGTTGCAGAAAGAATTATAAAATCCTAATTATGGAAGAATAGAAGTAGTTCTGATTTATTTCTCACGCACAGAGGATAATTCAATTTTTTGATAGGTATAAGTCAGATAGAACAGGTTACTGAGGGCTAAGGGTCCTAAGAAGGTAATCTTATAGGAACGGGCATTTCTGAGATCAAGATTGACTAGAAATTGCTAATGTCATTATTATGTCATCTAATTAGAATTTGTTAGGAAAAGATTATTATTAAGCTTTCTTTTAGCATGCGTTTCTTTATGGTTGAATTTGTTGAACCAAAAGTTTCATTAATATATCATAATTTCACAAGACTCAGAAAGATTTGCAAACTAGTTTCTTAACTTTGAGATCATCTTGATAGGTATGAAAAAGGAAAACGACTTTCAATTAATAATTCAATAAGGGAAGAAAGCGCAAATATTAAGGATTAATGATAATTGTCAAAAACCATTTGGGATCATTCAGTCTATCATGAATAAATTTGTAGAAAAGCAACATGACTGATTGTTTAATTAGAATATTTATTTCTTAGATTGAAAGTGAAATTTAGAACTATTTTGAATTTGATTTTCCTTTATAACAACAATAAATTTTATCTTGAAGAATGAGTCTTGAAAAGATAGACAGAAGACCATACAAGGAAGGATATCTGTAAAAACAACTGAATAAAAAGTTTCAATCATGTAGGAAAAAGCAAGTCAATAGTATATTTGATATTTGGAACACCCGCTACTTTTATCTTGACGGAACAAATCTTGCTTATTTTTCTGATGAAAAGGTTATTTTCTCGAATTCTCAAATTAAAATATAAGACTGACAAGCCGAGAAAGATTATTGAGCTCGAAGATTGTGTTATAGATGGAATCTGGCACAATGACGATCTTTACACCTTCACAATCCGCTCATTAGCAAATGAACATATGATATATTATCTGGTAACTTAACGAGTCAAAGAAAACTAAAGTTCAGGGAGCCTTTAGTGAGGACGAAGCTGAAGACTGGGTGAGAAATTTAAAAGCAGCAGTCGTATCCAAGAGAATAATTTAAAAGTCACATCCATAGAAATTGATAGAATATGAAAAAATGGCTGAAAAATTCAAAGGAACTTCTGTTAGCTTGGCAAACCTGCCTGCAGAAGATCCTAATCCTAAAAAGGAATATGAAGCTGGTCAAAGTAAAATTATTCCAGAGGTTTCAGGAGAATATAACGAAGAGACATATGAAGCTCCTGAAGAAGCAGTCGAGAATATTAGAGATGATATGTGGTGGGCATATTTGAAAAAAAATCCTAACGATGGAGTTAATGCCCTACCTCCACATATTGATAAATGCTATCAAGAATTCTCGGCCATACTCAGAGACACAAATGTAACGATACTTTGAATGACATAACAATCTAGACACCTTATACATTGGTAAAGACAGAAAATAATGTGAATATTTATAAAAATGAGGAAGATCCTCATTTCACCATTTATAAATGCTCTTTCTTTATTGAAGGAGATTTTTATGACATGGTTAGAATTTTGCAAGTACATTATGGGCGATATAAGGTAATACTTTAGAGCGATTCTAACGAAAAACTATGGAATCTCTACCTAAAAAGTCACAGATTGAAGAAAAGGTTGGGAGATAACATACAAGTTTTCAAGGCACAATATGAAATAGATATGTGGAACTTTATTGTTAGCTTAAATTGCTACTACCTGAGGTAGGAGCTAGAGTGATAATCTGAAATTTATAGAGAGGCCTGGATACATGGGAATAAATTTGATTTGATTCGATCATCTCTGGGTCCTTCTGAAAAGGATTATTCAAAGAATATCTTGACTTTTGACCTGCCTCTAGAGCTGTTTGCTCTTAGACTACAAACTATTGAAGGAAGTTATGAAAAGAATAGATTAACAATAATTGTGAAACTAAGGAAATCCAAAATATTCCTCAAAAATAGAACCTATGAGAGGTTTATCAAGAAATATCTCGTTGCTTTTACTATTATCAGAGATGAATGCGAAGATGTAATAGAGTGTTATTAGTGAATAACGTTCAAGATACTCCAACAAGTCTCAAAATTGCCTCTTACCCTGTCACCAAGTGAGTCCCCAGAGTCCAGAGGATCACCAACAGTTAGAGATCCTTATGCTGAAATGAATAAGCCTCCTAAAAAGCAACAGCCTGTTCAGCCTCCTGTAGAAACCAAGGCACCTCCCACTAGTGGTAAGAGGGAGCTTGATATAACGTTCGAAAAAAAAGAAACGGAGGATCCTGTCATATCAAAACTTTTATTAAAGCCGGAAGAGCCTAAACCAAAAAAACTTAATTATGTTCCTGCACCAACTCTGATAGAATTACCCACTCCTGAAAAGAAGAAAGTAATAATAAATATCTAACAAGGATTCATTTAAAAGGCTTTTGAAGTGCTAAAAAGTAAAATAAAGAGCAAAGGCATACATCTGTCAGATGAACTTATTATCAGATTCCTTATTTCCAAAGAGTGAGCATAAAGCGTGTTGTTCTAACTGAATAGATTCAATATTGATGACGCCTACGACTATATAGAAAAATACGACGAATTCATGAAAACTTATAATTTTGATAAGCTCACAATTCATGACCCTGAATTCGAGCAATACAAACATCTGGACGTACCAAGCTTTATGCAATATAATAACAAAGATAGATATTTAGTATCTGTGGAAATGATCGAAATGGACGACCATTATTCCTGGTCAAGTGCAGAAATTATTACCCTGACAGATCGTAACCAAATTCATCACTTTATTAACTTAGCTAGCCCTCACGAGCTTTTCAGAAAATATTTCTACACTTGGGTTTTCCATGTGATAAAATCGTACTAATATTATTAATATTGTAATCTATTAGTTTCCAACCTGGAGTAGAACAGCTGATGCTGTTATTGGATATGACTGATCTGACATCGGATAACAGTAATTTGAGCCAAACAAAAGAACTCCTTAAGGCTTTACAGAATTTCTATCCAGCCTATACTTATAAAATTTTTGTCATTAATGGAGGACTTCTCATAAGATCGATTTATTTCGCTATAAAGGGCTTATTGAAACAGCGTGTGAAGGATCGAGTAATATTAATAATAAATTAATCGACTGTTTAGATCATTTTCTGTTCTACTTCTGGAAAAGAAGCATACAATGCACTTAAAGAGTTTGCGGATGATGATAATATCCCAGTTTTCCTCGGAGGAAAGAATATGAATGATTAACAAAGAGAGCTTTGTCAAATTATTCAAGTCCTGATCATAGGGCTGCTTTCCTATCTTAGCTAGTTCTGACTTATATTTGATAATTTGTAGTAGTAGTCTAATGGCATTGGTAACTATGTATTCATCTCCAGGAATTCCAGAAAAGTCATACTTATTGAACATCTTGACAATGAGAATATAAGTATCTCTTAAATTTTCAAGGTTAAGTAGTGTACTTCGATGACCAGAGTGCCATGGATAATTCAGAAGTAGACTTTCTAACTCGATACTATGGGGTTAAGCCATGAGGTAATGAAATATATTTAACTAATGAAGAATACAAATATACACTACGGTATTGAGTATACATTTATCAAAGTTTTGATATGAGAAATATTTAGTTATAAGTTATTCCATCTTATCGATTAAAGTCTTCGCTTCAATAATTTCTTTTATTAGTTCATCAGCCTTCTTCAAAGTTTGTTCACCAAAAGCATTCTCATTTTGCTGTGGAAATTCAATTTTAATCTTTAAATGTTCACCAAAATCAAAATGTGGAGTTTCCTCTGTAAAGGAATTATTGCCAGTCCCACTGATTTCCGAATCAAGTCTCTCGACTTTTAGTTCCTCATGTTTCTGTATCTTTGAACCATCATGTGGGGTTCCAGTATTCTTAGCTTCAGATGCTTGTCTTTCGAAGTGAGACTTTCTTCCAGTAGGTGTATTTGATCCTTCTCTTGAACTAGCTCTTGAGCTGACTTCTCTACCGAAAGAAGACTTAATGACACCTCTAGGAGAATTCTCTCCTGGTTTGAGTTTTGGTGAGGAAGTAGATACGCTGCTTCTTCTCCTTTTAATAGTGGTATCAATCTTGAGCTTTTGTGGAATCGTAATCGTAGGCTTAGATATTTTCTTTTCAGCCACTGAGTTCATCATTTGTTCAACTATCTTGGTTGTGGGAACTATCTGTTTTCTTCCTGTGCTATCGAAAATTCCAAGCTCCAAGAAGGGGAAATCCTCAACAAGCTTTCTATAATCTGGCCTTGGAGTGAGTCCTTCAAATCCAACAGCCGCTCTGACACTGAGCTTTTCTCTTTCTAACTCTGTCTCATTATATCTCGATCTCAGGTCAAATATTTCAGCCTTAATCGCTCCCAGTTTCATAATAATCTTATCCAATATGTCTTTAAAGTTCCTGATTTTCCCCTCCATTAGTTTAATTTTAAACTGTCTTTGCTCAATTTCGCCCTGAATTTGAAGCTTCTCTAATTCTAACCTTCTGAAAGAGGCTTGCCATCTTTGAGCTTCCATAGTTTCTTGATCCACTTGCCTTCTTAAAGCATCATTATCTTCGACTAGCTCATTAATCTGAGTGACAAGTTGATCAATCTCTTTTGCCTGGGTCTCAATCTCACAAATTACGATCGAAAATTTTCATATACTTTTTCAGTCAAAATTTTAATTTCCTCATCTTTTTCAACAAGTACTTCCTTGGGCAGCATATTAGAAATTTGATTCTTAAGCTCTTCTATTTGGTCATCTCTATGCTTTATTATATTTTCAAGCTCTAAGAAATTTATTTGGAATTTTTGCCAAAGTACCATCGATTTTCATTTCATATACACTTTTCTTATTCAGACCTTGGTTATGCATTCTATCAATTTCTTTCAGCGCAGCAACAGTTATTGAGTAATAAGGAATATGTTCATCTTCAGATTCAAAATATTTTTCTAAAAATATTATATTTCTTTTCCCCTCTTGTACTTAATTCATCACTGTCAGTTTTGTAAACAGTTTCTGCATATGCAGAAAACAGATTAGTATTTGCAAATATGGCCATTTTTAAGAGCTCTACAATTAGAGCCATCAATTCACTAAATGTGCTGTCTCCTTGGCTTGATACATTAATCAAGATCTCCTTATGAAGTACCTGCTAAGAGTTTCAAGCACATTAATTATTCTTCTGATATCAGTCTTTGTAGGGAATATCACTTGATCAAAATATTCCTTATATTTCTTTAATGTTGTTCTAAGTTCATGGACTTTTTCCCAAATAAAGAGCTAATTTTCTTAGAAGGACGATAATAACTATTACTTTCTTCTCAGCATTTTCCTTCCTTATTTGAGCATCACTTCGATATGTAAAAGGTGAAGTAAAAATATTTTCGGTTCTTATGGGCTCTTCTGAGGCTATAAGATCGAGTTCTATCAAATTAACTTGACTAACACGTTTATTTACTTTTGTGAGTACTTCCCAAGTTAAGACTAGGGAATCTTCTTTTTCTTTCAGAGTAGAGTTTATATTTATCCTCACCAATATCTGAAGAGTGTCGGATTTTTATGTTAAAACTTGGCTGCTTCTTGTGGAGTTCGGTTTTTGATGCACTTAAGGATGATTGTATTTTTAGTGATGGCAAGTATTCATCAAAGGTCTCTATTTTCTTTGAGCCTAAAATGCTAGTTTTGCTCATAAGTTGTATATTTTTATTTGAGAATTGAACTGATACAATTCAATAGAAAAATAAATATTGATATCATGAAGTGACCCTCTTAGGCTAGATACTTGTATTTATTTCTAGCATGAGAAATTGAATAATTATCAGCATTTTCTTTTTGTTTTACATGTCTTAAATTTATTTTCTAATGAGATCCACATAAATCTTTCTAAAATCATAAGATACTGTGGACTAACTAGTCTTTCAACCAATACTAGTAATTATACATTTATTAGCAATCAAGTATTACACTAGGTATTCTTCTTTCAAGGTGACCAATTTCGTTTTTGCCACTATTTGTCGCTCTGTTTATTTGAACTTAAGAGTATCTCCCTATTAACAATTAGGATTCAGCCTATCTTTCAATCTTAATCAAAAAAGAAATGTAAATATTATTTTCAGAATTAGTACTTGGAGTTTCTATCTTAAACCAACAAGAAGATAAGGCCTGAAGAATTCATTACTTTTCAGTTTACTTAATCAAAAAATTCACCAAATTATCGTCAATTTCATATCAATTTGAGCTGAAGATAAAGATAAAAAATTTGAATATATTAAGAATGAACCTAGAAATCAGGGTGTTCAGAACCTCAAAACCCTTCTCTTCCTTGAAGAGTTATCCTTAGAATAAGAAGTATTTTTGATTAAACCAACTAACTCTCCAGCCAACCTCTGAGTTTTAGATCTTATCATTGAAATAACCTTGTTTAGTAACATTGATTTAAATTCTTATGATAGACTTGTAAGGATATTAATTGAAATAACATAAATAATTAACAAGATTGAGATATGAGTATGGATCTCATATAATCACAAGTCGATATTGAAATACATTAATATTTCATATTGAACTTGCTACTTTATTACTACACATAGTTTTTCAAGATCATTTCCTCGTCTTCAAATCCGACCATGTATTCAACGCTCTCAAGCTTAACCATCAGGGACTCCTTTGTAGAATCGATTTCTTTATTCAATTTGGGAGCAATCTCCTTAATTGTTCCAACAATAAGCAAAGAGAAGTTCCTATCAAATTAAAACTCAACAAGTTTATAGTACTTCAAAATCTCTTGGTAGTTAGGAGAAAGACCATCGAGATCTAAGAAGAAGTTATTTCTAGTGGATTTTTCAGGGTTAGTATAGACTGATTGTTCGAAATCGACTGTGCCATTCTTCATTATGCTATCAACTTCAGATTGAGTATATTGATGCAAGCAGAAGGGAACATAAACACCTGGAGAATAGGGAATAAAGAGATTCTTTGATCCCTTTTCAATTCTACCATATTAGAAAAAAATAAAAGGAGTTTTACTTAAGATAGTCAATCTTTGAAAGAAGTTCAGTTTTTTTCTTTTGCAAGGACAAAGTGAGGTTCATCTTCTCTGAAGAAAGTTGAGAATTGAGTTCTGAAATTTCAGCTCTTAATTTCTCCAAAGTTTCGTTAAGTGAGGCGTTGGCATCCCTCAAGTCCTGAATTTCTTGCTGCTTGATCTTAACATCTTCTTTATATGAGTTCTCTTGGGCTTCAAGCTCTTTGAGCAAGTTTTGGGTCTGGATATGATCCAATTCCATATTCTTGAGAGTTTCTTCCTTTTCCTTAAGGAAAGATTCAGCCTTTTCTTTCTCATCTCTAATCTTATTCAAATCCTCATTGGCCTTATTAAGCTGGCTAGTAAGGGTCTCAATTTCAGCATTTCTAGCATTGATTTCTTCATTCTTTTCTCTGATTTCTTCCTCCAACTTGGAAATTCTTTGTTTGAGTTCAGCTTCAACTTCGTTTTGCTGAGAAGCACTATCATGACTTTGTCTTCTGACATTCTCAAGTTCCTTTTCAAGGGAAGCAATCTTATCCTCAGCATTGACGATCTTCTCATAGGCGCTCTTGAGGTTCTTCTCAACATCTGAGCACTTCTGAGCCTTGATTTCTCCTTCAATAACAAGCTGTTCATTTACAATCTTAATGTCCTTGATTTGTTTTTCAAGTTCCTTGACTCTAGCCTTTTCATTGCTGAGACCTTGTTCAGCCCTTTCGACATCACAGACAAGCTTTTCATTTTCAAGCTTGAGAATAGTATTTCTTTCTAGAAGAGTTTCGTTCTCCTTCAATTTGTTCTCCAAATCAAGGGAAAGGATATCATACTTGGTCTTAAGGGTGTTGAGTTGGATGTTCTTCTGGTTAATTTCTTCATTAAGTTCAGCTATTCTCATCCTTTCAGTTTCATGATTTTCAGTAATTTTAGTCAATTCCTCAATTTGTTGCTTCTTTTCAGCATTAATCTTGTCAATTTGTTCCTTAAGGTTGTTGATTTCGACTTTCTTCTTTTCAAGTTCAAGATTCAATTTTTCATTCTCAGACTTAAGACTGCTCTTCTCAGCTTCAACCTTCTTAGCAGCTTCATTCATGGCTTGAACTCTCTTATTCATTTCATTATTGAATTGAATATATTTAGAAAGATCATCATTCAAAGTGCATTTTTCTACAGTCAATTCATTGACTTGCTTGGTCAAGGTAGCGATCTCAGCGGTCTTGTTCTGGATGGTAATCTCCATGTTATCGATTTTATTCTTGTAGGAATGGAGATCTTCGTTAAGCTTAGAGATCTTCTTATTGAGAGAATCAATGGTGCCATTGAGCTTATTTATGTGTTCTTCCTTCAGTCTGGCATCCTTCTCAGCTTGTCCACAGCTATGAGAAATCTTCTCAATTTCGATATTCTTATTAGAAATATCGTTTTCAAGGTTCTTGATCTTGGTTCTCAGCTTTTCGATTTCAGCCTTGTGGAGGTTGTGGATGTTGGTCAAGACATCACTGTGCTCAAGTTTAATCTTTTGCTCGAATCTCTCCATCTTTTCCTTGTTCTCAGCGATTTCTTTGGCCTGAGCATTCTTAATATCAGTAAGAGATCTAATAATCTCATCCTTAGACTTGAGCAAGTCTGCTTGGACCTTGGCGTTCTTTCTAAGATTTTCCAATTCATTACTGAAGAACTTTTCTTTATCAGAGATTTGGGCTTTAAGATCGTGGATTTCTTTCTGGTATCTCTTTATTTCATCCTGAAGAGGTCCATTTCTTCTCTCAAGCTCTCTTATTCTGTCTTCATATCTCTTCTTTTCAATCTGGAGCTCTTCTTCAGCCTTCTTAGCAATGCTTTCCAAGTGAGCCTTGGATTCGTCATATTTCTTTTGTTTTTCGTTCAATTTCTTGAAGAAGATATCCAAAGAACTCTTAGTAGTCTGAGTCAACAAGGCAGTCAAGAAACCAACCCTTTGTGTCAGTCTTTCAACAGTCTGACCATCCCTAGAATTCTTGTGTTCCAAGTTGGGAATCATGTTCTCTTGGTTCTCAAGAGAGGAAAGGGAACTGAACGCAAGCTTACTCAGATTTTCGAACTCGTTCTTCAAAGACTCATAGTCAGATTCGTTTCTAGATCCATCTCTGGAAGGATCTCTTCTGACAGAGGAGGCTAATCTTTCTTTTTCTCTTTCAGCTTCAGCGAGTTTGAGCTTCAAGGCTTTATTTCTTTCTCTTTCTTGTTCGAATTCTTTCAAGCAGTCGTCAAGCTTTTTCTTGAGGGATTTTATATCAGAGTCTTCTCTGAGCTTCTGGATTTCCTGCTTATATTCCTTATTTAATTTCTCAAGTTCCTCAATATAAGTCTTATCTGCAGATTTATCATCATCCTTCATCTCATCAGCCTTGATTATTCCTTCAATCTTGGGTAATCCAGCATCATTGTCAGGATTTTCAACAATAATACTAGGAGGCATATTCTTAAGTTGAGGAATAAATTCTGAGGGCAGGATTCTTCCATGTTGAGCCAGGAATCTTTTTCTAGCTTCCTTCTCAATGTCAATAATGCATTGAAGTTTTCTGAGAGTTTTTTCATAGACAGCACAAAAGTCTCTTCTTCTGTTAACTTCAGCAAGGGAGGCTTGGTAAGAAGCGGGCAATAAAGTGGGATTTAGGAGGTAGCTAAAGTCCTTTTCCATCTTATCAATGTCATCAGAAATTTGCTTGAATTTCTCATTTTGGATGATGCCAACTTCGGTAACAAACTTGTTGACACTCTTGTAGAATTGCATAATTTGGGTTTCATAAGAGGTTCTGATCTTTGAGATATGGTCGAAAGCCTTCTCAAGAGTTTCAATGTGTTCTGAGCAAGTTTTCAACTCTTCTTCATAGTCTCTCTCACTAAGCTTAGCCCATTTCTCATCCTTTAAAATTTGCTCACTGTGGGGACCAGGGAATTGGGCAAAGCCTTCAAGAGTGTCTCTGAGATCTTTATAGTCTTGATACACCTTAGTGAAGATAGAAAGGATTATCTTTTCCCCTTCAACAATTTGGTGTTCAAAGTTTGTTCTGTATTGTTGGAATGCGGGATGGGTAGCATTTATGCCTTGATCTCTCTCTTCCTTGAGCTTCTTTTTAATGGCCTTAGTGACTGAACTATATTTTTCGAGCTTGGCCTTCAAATTGTTTTGGAAGTCTACACAACTTTTTCTCCATTTATACATGGCTTCGGTGTTGTAGTAAACATCAAGAAGGCATTTTTGCTTCTCAGTCTTAAGGGCTTCATGTAATTCTATTCTTTTTAACTAACCGTTAGATCATTTTTATTTGAATCATACCAATTCAATGCCTTCTTCAAATTTCTTTAACGTTATGGTATTTCTATCACTGATTTGCTGGAATTTCTTTACAACCTCATTCTTTTTGACCTTGCAGGGACTAGATATTAAGTCATTTTCTTTAGAAGTTTACTTATATGTCAATGAAGCATGCTTGATCAAGACATCGAAAGCCTGAAGCTGTGCGTCACTTTCTTTGGTAAATCTTTCGATTCTTCTTAACTTGCTCTTGTATTGAAGATATTTTTTCTAAGGGTTGAGGATTTTAAAAAGTTCGTTATACCTTGAGAATCAGAAAATGGCTGAACAGTTTATTTTCTGTTTGAATAAGAGTAGGGTTAGCTTTTTTAATATTCTCAACAATGTTCAGGTCATTGACTTCAGCCTGGAAATTGGAGGTGTAGTCCTTCTCAATGATCTTTTCGTCAAGGACTTTCAAAATTATTTGAATTATTCATGAGAGTTACGGATATTTTTTATATCGTCCTTGTTCTCCATAAAGTAGGACAGATCCTTGGGAGATGGCTTATGATCGCCTGTATATCTTCTCAGATCGAATACAAAAATGGTCTAGCAGATGAGGATTTTTAATGAAGTCTTTACAAAGACGGATTTGGTTGTATTCTCACTCTTAGACATTGTTGCCTGGAAGTTATTTTCTTTTTCCAAGGTTGCTAAGACTTCATCGGAGTGAAGCTTGTATCCCTTCTTAGTGAAAAGGACTTGATCTTTGATTTCGATTTTTGTATCGCGTTTTATTTGTTCCTGTAGATATGAGACCCTAAATCCTTAGCCAAGATGTGTGGAATTTTACTTCTCTGTAGAAGGTATGTTTGTATAAGGAAACCCTAGTCCGGTTTCAGCTAACTTTACTACAAAGTCCATGCGAATTTAAATTTGAAGGTAGTTGTTAAATTTAAATACTTATTGAGTCAACTATATCGAACCCAACTTAACAAAATTACGTTGGACACGCTCTCCAAAAAAAAAAAAAAATTTTGTTACAGTTAATAACTGTCATCAAGTGTGAAGTTGTATTATCTATCACCTGAATTATGGACTATTACAAATATTTATGAATTGAGAGAAGATTCTAAAGAGTGTAATGGTTGTCTAGATATAGGAATGAGACAAAGAGTTAGAGAAGATATTCTCTATTGCACAGGGAATAATGCGTTGAGGGGTAAATAGTAGTACGGCGTGTCACATACATTATTTTTTACTTTAATAAAGAATATTTCAACCTAATGTACTTCACTCAAAACTTGAAGAAATTTCCCTGATCCTTACAAAATAAGTCAAACTCATCAATAAATTACTTTCTCCATGAATCTCTCAAAATCTTTGTATCTCACAGTGAAAGAAGCGGTACTATCCTTTCTTCTTAATCTGCTGCTCAAAATCTAACAAATTAACCAAAATCTAAAGCCCATACCGAAACAAAACTGTCCCTACGACTCAGGCTTCTAGCATCATCATTTCCTCCTTCAAACAAAAGGCAGAAAGCATGGAAGTCAAGCTCATCTTGAGTAGCTCCTACTTTCTCAAGGAACTCCTCAATATCAAAAGATAAATCAAATTCTGTTTTGATAACATCAATGATAGTCTCTTTTCTGACTCTGCCTGATCTGTCTGGATTCCCTCCCATTGCAATAAAAGCATTAACTAAAAATCAGATCACTTATTAAAGGCTCTAAACCATAGTCATCATTTATATCCTCCTCATCTTCCTCTTCTTCCCAGGACTTTACGTCCTCAGCAATTCTGATCATAGCAGGGAAATCTACTTTTCTTAATCCTCTATTATCCAATTCTGTGTATAATCTTTTTTTAATACTGTCACTCATGAATTGGCCAGTTTCTAAACTATCAATTATTCCCCTGTAGGACATTACCTTTCAGCACCTCAATAACGTCTGTCCTGTTGATAGATCCGGTATTTCCCTTGTCAAAGGCTTTAAAGTGCTCTCTAAGTTCATCGATTTCGGACTTAGAAAGCTTGGTATTTTCTTCAATCTTGCCTATTGTAGGATTACTTTGTCTTCTCTCATGGGTGCCGTGCTTCTTGGGATTGTTCATTTTTAATAAAAAGTGAAATAATTTTTATTTATGTAACATCAGGGAATAAAAGGCATAATCAAAGAACACTTTTGACAAAGATTTTTATGGAATTACATCAAATTAGTACAAAAATGCGGTTAATTTGGTTAAATTACACAGCTGAGAATCTTGAAATCAACCCAAAATCAGTTCTATTTCAATATTAGTTCTATTTAGTTCCAGCTTTACCTCATTAATGCGGGCAAATTAGCGTGAGTCTGTCCCATTCCAATCATCTGAGTCTCACTGAGATTTCTATATTCCTCGAGCTTCTCCTTATGACGAAGTTCCTTAAACTCTTTCCTGCATTGAAGCATATATTCCCTAATTATCAGCTTTCAATGAAAAAATCTTATACTCTGTTTGCTTGACGATGTTCAATTTCACGTGAACAGATCCAGCACTCTCAGTAGAAATACCATATCTGTTTAAAATAGTTTCTTCATCCTAGAAAAATCAGGCTTTCATGCATTCAAATTTTACGTAGTCAACTCTGTATGAAGTTTTCGTGATATCCTTAGGGTTCTTTACCTTGATAGAACCCCCTATCAAATTATTTCAAATTTCAAATCCTATATACCCAAAAAGAATGAATGTGCCTGGTCGTCAACACTTTGAACTGGTTTCCAGGTTTTAACCTCAATATTATGGCTTCCAGCAGTCCTTGGCAATTCAAAGAAGCCATAACCCTCAATTCTATATCTATCCCATTCATCCAAAGAATTAACTTGGATAATGACTGTAGGCCATCTCAGATCGACTATGACTTTTTAAATTCTGTTATATGGACAAATACCGAAATTCTCATCAACAACAAATTGCCAGTCAAAGGGGAAGCAGAGATTGAAAAACAGTCTTGAGTCTTCATCTTCATAATCGATGGTAGGTGAGACCAAATGGGTTGTTGAATGCCTTAGTATTTTTTATTTGATGACTGAAATATTACTCTCTATTTAGATCGGCCAGGACCTCATCAGGTTTATCTGCGATATCATCCTCATCATAGTCAAATTTCCAATAACTCGGTTTGTTCAATTCGTAATTCAAATAACTATAAGAAATAAGATCTATATTATTTCTTTTACATATTCTCTGCTTCGAAATTCTCAGCCTTTGTGATCTCTCCAAAGACATTGACTCTGACGGCTAATTATTATATTTCTTGAATTCTATTTTTACTTCTGTCAGTAGGTGGCTTGGAAAATCCTTGACCAACAAGGTTTTCTTTGAGTTCTCGTTCCCTTATAAATTAGCTAAGTTGTTGAGGTGATTACTTTTCTAGATAGTTGAAGCCCTGAGTATTATTCATTTGTATTTCAAATTTTAAAAAGAGATTCGCTCAATAAATAAGATAAATATTACAGCTTATGAAACTTTACCGAATGGAAAGAATAGAACTGATAGACAGAGTATTCTTATGAAAAAACAGTGTTTACATTCAAATCTCTTTCAAACAACATTTATTTACTCAAGCTCGGTAAAGCATTTTTATGCCAAGCCTATCGAATTTAATTCAAAGTATTCCTTTATTACTCTGAATCTCTTCACTTTCTTCAGCTCTGCAGCGAATTCTCTCATTTGATCTTCCTTTGTTTTCTAATATATAAATATTTCTTCCCTAATTTTCTTACAGCTTTCTTCTTCAGGACTATTATAATATCTTCTCTGTGGAAGCTGCTTGTAACGAGCTTCGTTGTATTAGGTACATACTATTGGTTCAATTCAGTTAAATTATATCTTTACTTTCCATTCAATATTATTTGCTTGAATGATCTTAGCATTTTTCTTTGTAGCTTTTCTCTTAGTCTTTTCCTTATTTCTAAAAATTCAGAATGTTGTTGGGTTCTGATTACCTCTTCATAAATACTATATTCAGAGAGTGCTTATCACAATTTCCATGAGGAGAGGCAATTAAGAAAGGCTAAGAAAATGAGGGAATAACTTTGTTTTTGTACTTCAGAATAAGTGAAAGCGCTGGTCAATAATTTATCATTCCAGTCTCTATAAGGAGAGTCATAGACTGAGATTGTCATCAATGAGGTCTTGGGATCAAATACAAATCTGAAGAAGTTTGTTGACTGGAGACAATTCATATTATCCCTACAGGCTAAATAATAGAAAAACTCGAATTTACAGTGTAAGAGCATTGAGCTGAGAGAGGTAGACAAATTCGGGCCAGTTCTTTCTTTTGGCCAAATTTCTCATATTTCTTTCGGGATTCTTTGACAATAAATCAGTTTCAGTGAATAAGTTGAGGATCTTAGGTGAAATGTCGTCATTGGCCATCTTTTGAATTGTGATAATGATCTAGAAGTTGAGTTCGAAAAACTGAAAATGTTACTGTATGAATAATTTTGTCAATATAGAACATCAAGTATGCCTTGGTACCGAAGATGCTTCTGAGGAAATCCTCATACTTTTCATTATCTATATTCTGACGGATCAAGTGGACCAAAATCCACTTGAAAATCTCATATCTTTCTGTAGACAATGATTTTTTTTCCTCCTCAGTCAATTTTTCAGTTTTAGAGTTCTCTTCGAATTCATTTGAAATCTCATAAGCCTTCAAGAATCTCTCGTAGAGGGTGAAATAGAATCTAACAAGGAAATAGACATGCTGAGTTCCATAAAACATAATCTGATCTTTGCTGGCGGGGGGAACAAACATGGCTAAAATTTTACTTTAGTTTAGAAAAACCTACTCAAATTTTCAGCAGATGCATTGTCAACATATTCCATCTCCTTTACATTCAAGGGCTCTTCAGAACCACTATCAAGTCTCTAATAACAGTTAAATTTTTGTTCAATTCAATTACAAGTTCATCATCAAGAGACTCGGTTCTATTTTTTCCTGAAGCGAGCTCTTCTTCAATTCTCATGCTCATAGAATTGCTATTGAGCTCCTTTGGGAAATGAGGATTGAAAGATTTGTCAGCTCCCTGAGCATCTTTGTTTTTTGCTCCAGCATTGCTCTTCTCATCTTCTTCATCCTTCTTCTCACTGACTCCAGTCAAAATTCTCTGCTTTTCTAAAGCAGAATGAATTGTCTCTTCAGAGACAACGTTCTTAGAGTCTTTAGTCATTAGGAGATAAATTTCAATTTATTACCATCAACCTTAGTGGTGTTGTGACTGAAACTTTCATCGAAGATCTTTGCTTCAATTCTGTTGACAATATTCAAGAGGGTCTTTTCATTCAGAGTAACATCATATTTGTTGAAGTTGTTTTGGTAAGGGAACTGCATCAATTCAAACATGAAAACTTTTAAATATCTTGTGATTTTATCCTAGAAGAAATCATACATAATAAATTAATTTCTTACCTTTTCAGTCAAGTTGACATGGAAGGTCTGAAGTCTGAGGCAAAGCATGTCATAAATATCTTGACTGATAGTTTTATTATTGAAAGTCATTCTGAAAACTGGGAAGACTCGTTTCTGATCAACATTCTTAGACTGATTTTGTTGATTGTTCATAGTGTCTTGCAAGTATTGCTTGAGATCGTCATTGCTTATCTCAGGGTGGTGGCATTGGACGCCATTAGAAATTCCTTCAAAAGTGTTAAGAATTTCCCAATATTTATCAGCAAGCTAGTAGGTTTAGAAAACAAAATTTGGTTGTTACTTGGTAGTTGTCAGCAATATTTAGATTCTTATGTCTATTCAAAGCATCTGATAAGAAATCTGATTAATTAAAAAATTGAATACAAGAAATTACGCTTGTGATAAGTCAACTTTTTCTCATATTGTTTGAAATAGAAGGATCTGTGGTCGAGAGCACGATGGAAATTCTCTTCGCAGAGCTCATGCCACTTCTTCTTTGCTTGGTTTGTTTTAGTATCCTTGATTTCCTTGAGCTAGACATATTAGGATATATAATATTTTGTTTACCTTAACTTCGATTCTTTCAGCGAGAACTTTTGCTATTTTGAGAGGAGTTCTTCTGAAGATCTCCAGAACTTCCATATTATTAGCATAGACCTTGTGAAGCGCCTAGAAAATGTTAAGATATTGTCTTAACCAAAGTCATTTAAATTTAATGTTAAAATTTATTTGAGGTATTTTCTCAAATAACTTTCAAAATCCAACTTCAATTGTGACAAATCATACCTTGAATCTGAGAATCTTATCGACCAGCTCTTGTAGTTTCTCTTCAGATTGGACGGTTTCCAATGACCTTAGCCATTTTATCGTTGCAGTGTAAGTGTAAATAGTGTTATCAAACTCATATCGCTCATCCTCGCACTAGATACATTATTTTTTGAAGATTTTTTTGTACCTTGAAGAGATTTTCTTCGTATGAATTTTTTGAATTGACGACGAAGTTGACCTCACTACCATGAGGGACACTGACCCAGCCAGTGTTGAGAATTTTGAAACCAATGGGATTCTTAGGATTGGGAGGAGACTTCATGATGGTCATGTGAGGGGGGAGCTTTGTATAACTTCCACATCTCTCACAATTTAACTCTAGAATTGTTAAAACTATTACTCAACAAATACTTTTGAAATCGATCTCATTCAAAGGTTTGAAGAGCGTTGTGAGCTTTCTCCTGGTTGATTCTCTGGTGAATATGATTTCGTGGAAGAATTGGAAGTAATTCTCATTGCCGTCGAAAATAGGCTTTGCCATATTGAGGACTTCACTTGAGCTAATAATGCACTCGTTGTAAAGGAATATGATCTTCATCAATTCATTATAGCACTCAGTTGATAGGTTATTCTGCAAATATTCGAACAAATACAGCTCATTTCTGATAGTTGGAGGGAGGGTGGTTGTTGTAACTTCCTTAACCATAACATTTTGGGTTGTATTCTCCATCTCTGGTCTCTTTCCTCTAGGTTTGCCTCTGATTTTCTTTTGAATATGTGTCTTTGGGATGCGACCTGGCTTACTTTTTAAATAATCATCTTCCTCAAAGTCGAACATCTGTCCCATTGAATTTGAGTTCTCATTAAACATCTCTAACTCTTCATCTCGTGCTCCAAGAGGCTCTTCTAGCTTGAGTTGTTTGATAAATAGGTTGAGAAGAGTGGGTTCGTCCTCTAAAAGTGCAGTTAATTTTTCTCTGATCTCCTTGTTGTTTTTCTCACTCTTAGTGTTCTTAATTCCTTGGATGACTTCAATCAAGCTTGTTACTTTCTCTGGGCGCCTAGAATGGAGCTCTTTCATTATAGCAGCAATATCTCCAGGTTCTCCATCATCATCCATACCAGAATCTTGATTAGGGAGCTTCTTAATCTTGAATTCATCAGGAACAAGTTTATTTAACTGTTCTACGAGGTCTGGATAGTCCTGTATAAGGTCAACAAGCTTTAAGAGTGATTCGTGGATTTTGGTATTTGATTTCTTATTTTTGTGGAAAAGGCCTATGAATATGCGTAGCTTGCTTGGATTGTTTTCAAATAATCTGTAGACGCTTAGGACAAATTGTTCGCATGCTTTTACAATCTTCTGTTGGCTTGTGCCACGACTGCTCATTTTGGTACGAGTTTTGTCTTTTTAATAAATTTGCTTATTGTTATTTAAAATTTAATGAAATCAAAAGACCGAAAGCTCAAAAGATTCAATTCAGAATTCTAAGTAACTCGATCACGCAGTACACTCTTACAAAGTTGATACTCTCATACTCATGTTGAAGTTTAAGGAAAATGTCTAATTCATGCCCTAGTAACTAAACTAGTGCTTAATCAAACAAAGTAAACTAGAAGATCATTACTTCTTTTTCAAATTCTCAACCTTCTTTTTCTGCTCCTTGGGCTTAGACTCTCCCTTCTTAGCTTCATCCTTCTTAGTAGCAGCTTCCTTTTCCTTCTCTTGCGACTTCTTGTTCTTCTTTTTTCCTGAAGATTCTTCCTCAGAATCACCTCTCTTTCTTTTGTCCTTCTGGAGGACTCCTTGCTTCTTGTTGTACTCTTCCATTTCTTTAAGATAGATTTGCTTCAATTCTTTGCTTTTCTCTTCATAGTACTTCTTTTCTTTCTCTGACAAGTTCTTAAAACTTTGCGCCATTTCTTTAATGAGATCAGCTTGTTTCATTTCAGGATGCTTTTTTTTCATTTCATCTCTCACATCAGCGCAATAGAGGAAGTAGGAACTCAGAGGCTTCTTAGGAGGGTCACACTTGGAGGTGCTGGCTTTGCCTTTTGATGTCATGGATTTGCAAATAGATATTCTTTGTGTTTTTTAAATTATTAAGCGTACTAACGAATCAGTATTTATAGTAATTTTGAATTTTTAACGAAATTTACTTGGCTCGGTCACTACTTTTTAGTTTAATTTGGCGTGTTCAGCCTAATTTTCTAAAGTAGAGGGAAATTTGAATAGAAAAAGCCAGTTTTCCTATCCGAAAACTGTTGATAGAGGTGCCAAAAGTTATTAGCCATAGATAATAGGATGAACTAACCTAATGTAACTGAAAAAAAGAAGAACATGATTATGATGATTGAGAGAAAAACGAAAATGAAATTTTAAATAATATTTACATAGCTGAACAGGCTATGAAGACTGATTTTACAAATAATAGGGCTATGGAAACTTCGAATTTCTGAATTTCAAAATTTGAAGTAGAAAGGAGTGATTAATTAACAAGATCCCTTTTAGTCCACCTTCCATGAGTGCTTCTTTAAGAGTACGTTGATGAAGTAGAATATCGGATATAGAAATAGCTTGAATTTATTGTTGTATAGCTTATGTCCCCTGAATCTAGAAGACTTAGTCTCAGAAAACTATTCCTTACTGTCTCAGCAAAAAGATGTAAATAGCAACAACGAACAACCAGGTGACAGTCCTGTATTTCTCAAATATACTCTTTACTTTTAGCCCAACCTTAAGAGGCTGAAACTCTCCTATAAAATTAATCTCAAAAAATGGAATGAGAAACCAATGTTTTTTAGGTTATTTGATTGCAGTCTTTTTTGTAGGAATTCAAGCATAAATTTATGCAGCAACTCTCTATCATTATCATGATGGATTTCATGATATCCATCTTCGAAAATTTTTATATCCTTGTGCTCTGTTGATATCTTGTAATAAAATTTTATGGAAGCTTCATAATCTGTAACAGTGTCTTCCTTTCCATGGATGATCAAGCAAGGATATTTGAACCTTTACTGTTAATTCAATTGTTTTATAGGTTACCTTGAGGCTCTTGGTAATATCCACTCCGTCATATCAACAATTGCTTTCGCTAATCTCAATCTAAAAAATTAGTTATACGATTTCTACTTGGTTACCCTGTAAGATTACTACAAAACTTATCGTCATAGAATTTCTTCAGCTCAAAGTTATTTGTGGTTAAAGCAGTAGGATTAATATTGGCATTTATCATGACTTCCTTTTCATTTTTAAACAAATTTCAATAATTATACATCAAAGTCATCTGCCAAGTACTTCAGGAAGAACCTCTTCTTCCAACTGAATTTTCTCTGTTTATGAAATTGAAACATTGCGGAAGTTAATATGACTCCCGAAATATTTAGGTAAGGGTTTCTAATAAGAAGACTAGCAACTAAGCCAGCCCCCATGCTATGCCCATATAAGAACAATGGCAAATCTCTATTCGCTTGTCTTAACAGGACCTCAATATCTTTATGAAGTTCTTCAATGGATGCATTAGATCTTGGATAACCAGAATGACTACAATATTCAGAAAAGATTCAGTAGATCTTACCCAAATCCTCTTAGGTCAATCATGTGGATCACAAATCCTTTCTGAACAAAGAAGTCAGCCATCTAGAAATTAATCTTTAGAAAGAGCATTTTACATTTATGAATCTTCCCGAATGTTCTCCAAACCCGTGAACTATACACAGAGATGCAACTTTCTTTCCCAGTGGCTCCAGCTTTGTATAATAAAGTCGAAGCTGAGTGCCAACTCCATTTATATACCCCCTCATTACTTTATAATTTTCAGCAAGAAACTCTCCCACAAATTTAGACTTATCCTCAAGGAAAAGGTGGTTCAAATCTTCTTCCCAGTGTTTTAGAGGCTCCGTATCTCTTTGACCACCGAACTTAACCTTGATAAATCTGCGAGAATTGCATGATGTTTCTGAATTATCACTATGTGCTTCGTCACTATCCTTTTTCTGAGGTATCGGTTTTACCGTACCACTTCTATCAAGTCCAGACTCCACATTTTCAGAGTATTTTCGTGGATAACCTTCACTTACACTATATTTCGCTTTGCTTGGGTTAGAATCCTCTCTGTTGAGAGAGAGATTCCCAATCTTTCCGTATTGGGGATTTGTCTTCTGTTTGGAGCGTGAAGAATCTGACAAAAAATCCTCCTGCATAGTTCTGAAATTTGTCTTTAGACCTTCAGTAGTCATCAAGTGAATTTATTATTTGGACTTGTTCCTAAATTTATTAAATAAGAATTACGTTAATGACGTCAACGTACTGACGGATTAAAAAAGGAATTCAGACGAGTAATAGAATTCTTATTGGAAAATATAAAGCTTCGAGGTTTTTAAGCGAAACTAGAGGTCAGGAGAAACAATAATGAACTCTTTTTGAAATCAATTGAAAAAATTGAGTCAATATTGATATTTGATTTATGTAATGAATTATAATCGAGAATTCACTCTCGGAAATTTGAAATGCATGAAGCATCTTATTTTATTAGTGAGTTCTAGAAGTATCAAAACTTCCAATTCAGATTATAAAAATATTGAGTTGAATCATAAATCTACAGATCTATTGACAGTTTAAGCTCAATGGTTGTTTAATATCCCTTTAAGGCCATGCCACATATTTATTTAAAGTCAATTCCTGATTAAGATATTTCTATAGAGAAAAATAAATCTTGATGATCCTGGAGCTCAGGTCCTGATAGTGAACTCAGCTTTTGATAATGTTTTAAATTATTAATTGTGTATAAGCTATCCAATTCTTTGTAGAATCGAACAAAGAGGATTTTTACATAGAAAAATCATTCAACTCCATATATTTAAAATTCCGAATTTGATAGGTTCATAGAAAAGAGATTCAATTTAGTGTCATTTCTATTAACAGATTCAAATATATCCCTCTAATCAAGGCATAGATACCTTAGCCATAAATTATAATATTTCTTCTCTGTAAGTTATCAAATTTTCAAATAAAAGATTAGTTAATTGTATGTTCAACACTCAGAATAAAAACCAAGCTACTAATTTGGTTGAGTTGGAAAGGCAGGATCCAAAACTTAACTCTGTGATAGCGAGAGCGCTTTGTAGCGTTTCTCCTTGATCCTCACGCGCCTTTGGATTCCTAAAAGTAT
>Ga0065720_1019402_pt1 | contig 26748 bp, 20 predicted proteins | sample Thericmetagenome_FD_59107 | JGI IMG/M metagenome (GOLD analysis project Ga0065720, IMG submission 59107) | Thermophilic microbial communities from the Joint Bioenergy Institute, California, USA of rice/straw/compost enrichment - eDNA_2 v2... | ecosystem: Engineered > Solid waste > Grass >... | reverse complement strand
CCGTCGCCCGGAAATGCGGCTGGAGCCTCAGGCCGGCCGGCCCATCGGCGAGCACCAGAGACGGAATCGCCCTGTCCTCCAGGGAGGCTGTCTGACCTGCTGCACCCGGGACGCGGATGGCCGAGGAACCGATGATCGAGTTGCCTTCGCGCGAAGTTCCGACGGTGAGCAGCGCCATCTCCTCCACGGACAGCTGGGCGACCAGCTGCTTCAGGCTGGCGCGGCCACTCCGGACATCGTTCAGCGTGAGCCTGTCACCAGGCCGCTCATCCCGATAAACGGGGCGCTCCTGCTGATAGGTGACCGTCTCGCAGGTGAACCGGGCAGGATCCAGCGCAAGCTTCCTGGCGCTCTCCTTCTCGGCCTGTTCCGTGGCATAGGAATATGGAGTCACGCCGCGGGCGCTGATTTCCTTCAGCTCGTGCTCGTCGCGGAACAGGTTCTTCAGCCGCGCTATCGTGACGGTCTCCGGCAGATGGATGGCCGCTTCGACCTTTGTATGGCGCGAATGGTTGCCGACGCGGATGTAGTACGTTCCCGCCTCCAGGATCCACGCGGCATCCGCCTCGCTGTAGGAAGCCATCGAGCTCGTGGCGAACGAGATCGTCAGACTCTCGCTCTCACCGGGAGCGAGCAGCTTCGTCTTGGCGAATCCGGCCAGTTCCTGGTACGGCTTTTCCAACTTTCCGTCCGGAGCGGAATAATACACCTGCACCACTTCCCGGCCCGGCCAGGTCTTGCCGGTGTTCGTCACCTCCACCGTGACGCTGACCCGCTGCTCATCCGCCGTCACATCCAGGGTCTGGATGGCGAAGTCCGTATAGGACAATCCGTAACCGAAGCAATAGTTCGGCGTGATATTGAACGTATCGAAGTACCGATAGCCGACATAGATGCCCTCGGCATAGTACTCGTCATCGAGATTGCCGTTCATGTGGCTGAAGGTATCCGCCGAAGGATAATCATGATAGCTGCGGGCCCAGGTCGTGGACAGCTTGCCTGACGGGATCGTGCGGCCGAGTAGCGCATCCGCCACCGCATGCCCCGTCACGTTGCCGGACTGACCGATCAGCATGACCGCGTTGATGCCCGGGATCTCCCGGAACTGCGACGAATCGATGACGCCTCCGATGTTCAGCAGGAGGATGAGGCGGTCATAGGCCTGGGCGAGCAGGCGGATCGACTCCATCTCCTCCGGGGCCAGCAGATAGTCCCCTTTGGTACAGGTTCTGTCCCTGCCTTCTCCGGAGTTCCGGGAGAGGACGTACACCGCGAGATCGGTGTTCGACTTCCGCACATCCTCCATTGTGACGGGCTGAACGATCGGCTCCCTGAACGGGTTGCCCAGATAGTACAGCACGGCAGCCGACTCCCCGTGCTCTTTGGCTACGGCGTTCAGCTTGTCCTGGTAAGCCCGTTTCGCCTCCGTCATGCGGCGGTCATACTCGTCCAGCCAGTCCTTCGACGTCACCGTGAAGCCCGCTTCCTCGAACCCCTGCTCGATCCTGATGACGATCCGCGAGTTGACATCCCCCGAGCCGGTTCCGCCCTTCACCGTATGTCTCACGCCATTGCCGAACAGCGCAATGTTGCCTGTTGAAGACCGGAGCGGCAGCGTTCCGTCGTTTTCAAGCAGCACCATGCATTCCGCCGCCAGCTTCCGAACCTCCTCCATGTGACGCCGCTCGCGTTCGCTGATCTCTGGCGACGTGGGTGCCTTGAATTTCACCATATGTGTTCCTCCTTGATTGTTTGATGTGATGAAAAAACGCCCAGCTGCACATCCACTTTGTACTCATCGACCTGCTCCTGCAGCTGCGGAACCTTGTCCGCGGCATATCGGCTCCGCCTCGCGGTCCGAGAGACGCGACAAGTTCCACCGGGGAGCACGATCGCCGCAGGACGAGTCAGCGCTTTGGACATCTCCTGCGAGGCATCCAGCTGGTAAGTCGTTAACGTCACACCCTCATAGGTTAAGGGAATGACCTGTGTGTTCATGGCTACCTCCTGTTCGCTTAAAGCAAAACTATGAATTTCTAAAGGGATGGCTGACATTAGATCCCGCTACACATATGGCTGTATCTCTTGGCTGACCACTTTATAGCCTTTGACGTTCAGATGCAGACCATCATAAGTGTAATCAGCCTTCAGATCACCTTCTTCATCAACCAATCTGGAATAAAGATCAATGTAATAGCATTCATTTGCTACAGCAAACTCGCGAACCATCAGATTGATGTCCCGAATATCCTCATTGCTGCGCAACCCAACAACGGATGCTGTTCCGAAATTTTTCGTTTGAACGGATCGATTAACCGGATAGATTGATAGTACATGTAATTGGGTCCTGGGCAGAGCTCCCCGAATTCTGGAGCATATCACCTCTATATTTCCGGCTACTTCGTCAGGCTTCTTTCCATTTCCGAGGTCGTTGGTCCCAATCAGCAGGAAAACCTTCGACGGTTCAAGATCAAGCACCACATCGTTCAATTTCTCGAGAACGCCATCCGTTGTCTCCCCTCCGATCCCTCGGTTGTACATCGGTTTGTCGCTCTTCAGAAGCTCATGGATATTGAATTGCTCGGTTATGGAATCACCCGCGAAGACGATTCCGCCTTTTTCAGCCGTTCGATTCAGCTCAACAAACGATGCATGCCTTTGTGCAATCGTTGACTGCATGACTTTCATCAGATCTTCCAATAACACGTAAGGTCGTTGTTCATTCATCACATTTTTCCCCTCCCTCCTCTAAATCGGATATAGTGAGATAATCGCAAGATGACCTGCTTGGTGAAAAATGATTCGCAAACACCAAACAATCGGAACACCCCCTGCATCGCTTGAGACTCATCACCTTGAGTTGCGGCAATCCCGTTCAGTTTCAAAGTTCCGTGCTACACCACCGGAATCTCGACCGTCACCGCATCCAGCCCATCGGCGGTCGCGGTCAGCCTGGCGACGCCTGTCTCCGCGCCAGCGCGGACAACGACCAGCATGCGGCCATGGTAGGTTTCATGGGTGTGATCGAAGAAGTTCTCCTCCGTCCTGGGCCTGCCCGTTCCGCTGCCGAGGATGGTTGCCGGTCCCTCGATCGATACGGTTACCTTGCGATCGGCTGCGGTATGAAGGATGCCGTTCTTGTCCGCCAGCTCGATGTTCACATAGCAGAGGTCGTTGCTGCCAGCGCGCAGGCTTTCGCGCTCCTTCGTCACCCTGAGTCCGGGTTCGCCTGCGGTCCGCAGGCTGAAGCGACCTGCCTCCTCGCCGCCTATGTAGGCGACAGCCTCGACATTGCCCGGCTCGTACCGGGTATCCCATCTGCAGTAATACCGCTTGAAATCTGTCCCCACCGGCTGTCTGCCCTGGGACACACCGTTGATGAACAACTCGACCTCTTCGGCGTTGGAATATACCTCAACCACGATTCCCTTGCCTTCATAGCCCGGCCATGTCCAGCTGCTGATCGAGTCCGTCCAGCCCCAGTTGCTCAGGACGGGATCCTGCCCATAGCGCTCCGGCTTCTGCACCGCGATGTATGGCGTATGGCCGCGGCCACCCCAGATGATCTCGCGCCAGTAGGATATCGGCAACCGATAGCCGGTGATATCGAAATCGCCGGTCATTGCGGTAACCCAGGGATATGTCCCATAGAAGGCAGGGTCAGGGGCGTCCTGGTAACGGACTCTGCCGATGCCCACCTCGCCAAGATAATCCCAGGCCGTCCAGGAGAAGTCTCCGATCACGTATCCATTGCGCATGACGATCTCCCAGTTCTTGTCCAATGAAGCCGGATAGGTTTCCGTGCCGACGAACACCCGGTTTGGAAATTTCCGGTGCTCCAGCTCATACAGATGAGGAGAGTAATTGTAACCGCTCACGTCCAGCAGCCCGAACGACTCTTCGACCATCTCATGGATGAGCGGGCTCTGCATGAGCTTGGCCATGAGCGGACCGAGAGCCTGCATCGTATCGTTGATCTCTCCACCCTCCCTGGCTTCCAGCCCTTCCATGCCGAGCTCGGCGGCGAGATCGCCCAGCCGTCCCAAGGCGGAGATCATCAGGTTGACACCGTTCGTGATGTATCTCGTCTCATCCAGGGAGCGGATCTTCTCAACGATCTTCCGGCCGAGCCGATTGCCGTGCGGCGAGCCGTTCTCCGCCAGCTCGTTGCCGATCGAATACAGGATTACGCTCGGATGGTTATAGCACTTGGCTACCATCCGCTCGACGTCCTGTTCCCAGTGATCGGAGAAGGTGAACGCAGCATCGAAGTCGACCTTCTCGTTCGTCCAGACGTCAGCGAGCTCTTCCATGACGAGCATGCCATGCCGATCGCAGGCATCCAGCAATGTCCTGCCCATCGGATGGTGCGCCGAGCGGATCGCATTGTAGCCCGCCTCCTTCAGCTTGCGGATACGGCGATCCTCCGCATCGGCGAACGCGGCCGCTCCGATCACGCCGTTGTCGTGGTGGATGCATCCCCCTTTCAGCTTGACGACCTGGCCATTGATGCGCAGCCCATACACGCTGTCCAGCTGCAACTTGCGGATGCCGAACGTCGTCATGTCTTCATCCGTTACCCGTTCCCCGATCTGAACCCGGGTCTCGCAGGTGTACAGATACGGATGATCGATGCTCCAGAGCTTCGGCGACTGCAGCGTGATCCGCTGTCGCACCTGCACCCGATCCTGCGAGGTGACGCTGAACTTCGTCCTCTCCTCGCTGACGACCTGCCCGTCAGCGTCTCTGATCACAGTTGTCACATAGCCCGTTTGCTGGCCAAGATGCTCATGGACGACCTCGATATCGAGTCTCAGGACAGCAAGATCCGGCTCCGCCTCGAGAGTCGTGATCCGCACGCCATCCACAGCGATGTGGATCGGTTCCGCCTTGAGCAGATGGACGTTGCGGTAGATCCCTGCGCCGGAGTACCAGCGCGTGTTCGGCTGGGCGCCGTTCTTCACCACGACCTTGATCTCGTTGGTCTTGCCGTAGCGCAGGAAATCATGGATCGGTACGTAGAAATTCGAATACCCTTCGTAATGCTTGCCGGCGAGATCGCCATTTACATACACGAAGGCATTCATGTAAACGCCTTCAAATTCCAGAAGGATCACCTTGCCCCGATCCTCTTCGGGCACCTCAAATTGCTTGACATATTCATAATTCTCACCCTGGAAATAGCCGCCTCCCCCTCCCACTACGCTGTCTGCGGTGCGCGCTGTGGCGATCATCGCATCATGCGGCAGATCCACGGGCTGCGACGTCTTACGGATCCCCTTGACCAGCGCGCTCAGGGAGCTGGCGTAGTTCCCGAAGCTCCAGCCCTTGTTAAAGTCCTGTCTCAGCATTGGCATCACCTTTTCTCCAAGAATATGCCCTGCTCGGCTCCCGGGACTGATCCGCACATAACCGCCAGATCCATTATATCGATGCGGACAGTCCGGCCGATACGGTTCTTTTTTTACTTTACTGACCGATCTTTACCTTCAAATGCATGCGGATGCGGCACAAGCCCTTGGCACAGCCGGAACTGCCGGCTGTCCAAGAGCTGGTATGAGGAAGCTTGTGCGATTACCAGTCGAGCGCTATCGTCTGTCCCGTGCGCTGCGACTCGAGTGCCGCGGTGAAGACGCGATGGCTGCCGGCTGCCTCCTCCGGCAATGCGCAGCGGAACGGCTGCTTCATGTCCGGCCCGTTCGTCACCTCGTCGCAGAAGGCCGCCCACATCTGGAGGATCGAGTCGGAGAAGCCGAACTCGAAGATACCTCCCGTGATCGTGGAGTAGGCCGACTTGTATGGCGCATCGATGACGTGCCAGGCCTGCTGGCCGCCAGGCGCATAGGGCAGGGAAGCGACCTGCTTAGGATTCTTCGTGGAGAACTCCGCTGAGAACCTCGTACCCTGGATGCGAATGAACCATGTATTGGCGTGCCCAGGTGCGATCCGTTTCATCGACAGCACCATCGGGAAGTCTCCCTCCGCGTGGCGCACGTCGCAGGCGAGGATCGAGTTGTCCCACGTCTCGCACGGCACCATCCCGCCCTTGCCGTCCGGGCGCTCCTCCACGATCTTGGTGAGCAGCGAGCGGACGCTGGATGGCTTCCACCCGAAGCGAAGCGGCAGATGGAGCACATGCATGCCCAGGTCACCCATGCAGCCGTATTCGCCGTTGGTGGCGATGCGGCGCTTCCAGTTGATCGGCTTGTTCGGGTCGAGATCGCTGGAGTGCCAGAAGCCCGCTTCCACCTCGATGATCCGCCCGAATCTGCCCTCGTTCACCCACTGCACGATCTGCTGCGCGCCAGGGAAGAACGGGAATTCCGAGGAGCAGCGGACAACCAGCTCCGGATGCGCGTCTATCTCAGCCTGGATCGCCTCGTTCGCCTGAAGGTCGATGCCGAACGGCTTCTCGCCGAGCAGATGCTTGCCGGCACGGATGATGTCGACATAGATGCTGGCATGCAGGTTATGCGGCACCGCGCAATAGACGGCATCGACATCCGGGTCGGCGAGCAGATCCCTGTAATGGTCATACGTCTTCGTCACCGTCGGCACATGCTCCTGGAACCATTGCATCGCCGCCGGGTTGGCGTCGCAGACGGCGGTGATGCGCGGTTCGAAGTTCACGTCGGTCAGGTGGCACCATCTCGCCGCTGCGCTGGCGAATTCCTTGCCCATGAGGCCGCAGCCGATGACACCGAAACGGATGATCTTCCTGCTCATCATGCCCCTTCTCCCTTCAGGATCAGCAGCGCCTGCTCAGCCGTCGCGCCATGATGCACGATCTGCATGAGTGCCTTCGTCATCGCCGCAGGCTTCTCATGCTGCACGACATTGCGTCCGTAGACGATGCCGGAAGCCCCTTGCTTCATCAGCTCCACGGTGCGATGGATGATCTCCTCGTCGCTCGCCCGGCCGCCGCCGCGGACGAGCACCGGGACGCCGGAGGCGACCTCGATCACGCGATGGTATTCCTCGACGTTGTCGCACGGGTCCGCCTTGATGATGTCGGCGCCTAGCTCCACCGCCTGACGGACGAGCGGCATGATCTTCCTGATATCGCCGTCCACCATATAGCCGCCCTTGACCTCGTTCGGCAGCATGACGAGCGGCTCCACCATGAGCGGCATGCCGTATTTCTCACACTCCGCCTTGAGCAGCGAGACGTTGCGCACACATTGATGATGGAGCTCCGGTTGATTCGGCAGCAACAGCAGGTTGACACAGACGGCCACCGCATCGAGCTGCACCGCCTGTTCGATGGCGCGGTCGATCAGCTCGCTGAACAGGAATCTCGGCAGCTCCGTGCCGTAGATGTTGGCGGCGTCAGTGCGCAGCACGAGGGACGGCTTCTGCTTGCCCGGAATCTCCTGCAGCAGCCGCGCCTGTCCGGTGCTGAGCTGGATGCAGTCCGGACCTGCATCCACGATCGTCCGGATCGCCTCTTTCATGTTTTCGATGCCCGAGAGAAACGAGTACTCATTGAAGAAGCCGTGGTCGATGGCGACGTCGAAGCATTTGCCTTGGGCGCTGAACATGCGGTTCAGCCTTGGTTTGCGAAACATATGGTCCACTCCTTTTTGTATGGGCTGTCTTGCATTTCGGCGGCATTATGCATTCAGGCGGTAATACAGGTCACTCCAGCGCAGTTCATTCTCGAGGCGCTGCACGTTCGTCTGCGCGTTGATGACGACGCATTCGATGCCCGCCATCTTCGCGAAGTCCGCCATCTGCTCGCTCGTCACGTGGTATGAGAAGCCGAAGTGATGGGCGCCGCCGGCGGTGATCCAGGCTTCGGCAGCCGTCGTCAGGCTCGGCTCAGGCTTCCAGAGCACGCGCGCCACCGGGAGACGCGGCATGTCCTGCGTGTTCTGCACGGCGCATACCTCGTTGACGATCAGGCGGAAGCGGTCGCCCAGGTCCACGATCGTCGCGTTGATCGCGCGACCCGTCGCGCCGTTGAAGATGAGCCGGGCCGGATCCGCCTTGCCGCCTACGAACAGCGGATGCACCTCGATGCGCGGCCTGTCGGCGGCGAGCGTCGGACAGATCTCAAGCATGTGCGAGCCTAGCACAAGCTCATGGCCGGTTTGCAGATGGTAGGTGTAGTCCTCCATGAAGGACGTTCCCCTGTTGTCCGCCATGATCTTCATGAGGCGCACAAGCGCCGCCGTCTTCCAGTCGCCTTCGGCGCCGAAGCCGTAACCCTGGGCCATCAGACGCTGCGCGGCCAGGCCCGGAAGTTGCTTCAGCCCGTGCAGGTCCTGGAAGCTCGTGACGAACGCGCCGTAGCCGCCCTCTTCCAGAAAGGCCTTCAGGCCAAGCTCGATGCGCGCCTGCTCGCGAATCGCCTCCCGCTCCGCGCTCTCCCTCCTGCCGTCCGGAGTGAAGTCATACAGTTCCTCGTATTCCTCCATCAGTTCATTCACCTGAGCGTCGGATATGCTGTTCACCCGCTCGGCCAGATCGCCGGCCGGATAACCGTTCACCGACCAGCCGAAGCGGATCTCGCCCTCGACCTTGTCTCCCTCCGTTACCGCCACATAGCGCATGTTGTCGCCGAAGCGCGCGATCTTGAGCGTCTGGCTCTCCGTGTAGGCGGCAGCCGTCCGCATCCAGGAGCCGATCCGCTCGCGCACGGATGCCTCCTGCCAGTGCCCGGCGATGATCTTGCGGGCGAGCCGCAGGCGTGCGCCGATGAACCCGAACTCGCGGTCGCCATGGGCCGCCTGGTTCAGATTCATGAAGTCCATGTCGATCGTATCCCACGGGATCCCGACATTAAACTGCGTGTGGAAGTGCAGGAGCGGCTTGTTCAGCAGCTTCAGTCCGGAGATCCACATCTTCGCTGGCGAGAACGTGTGCATCCAGGCGATGACTCCGGCGCAATTCGCATCGGAATTGGCCTCCAGACATACCTGGCGGATGCCGTCAGGCGTGGTGACGACGGCCTTGAATACCAGCGGATAAGGCAAGGCATCATCAGCGTCCAGCTCCTGCGCCATGTGCCTCGCATTGCTCTCCACCTTGGCCAGCACCCCCTCGCCGTACAACCCTTGACTGCCCGTTACGAACCAGAACGTATAAGGCTTCGATTGCAGCATGGATAACAACCTCCCGATCATAAGTACATGATTATGGATGCTTCATCAGGTAAACCTCAGACTCAGCCGATAATCCACCGACTCGCCCGGCTGAAGCAGACGCAGCGTGCCGCTCTTCCGCTCCTCCGCCCGGCCCAACGTCCAGCAATTGGACGGCTCCAGCCCCAGCACATGCTCACCCGCGCCCGGCATGCGCCATTGCACCAGCCGCGGGAGAGTGGCTGCATCCCATTCCAGCTCGACGGTCAGCCCTCGGCCACTGGCAGCGCTTGCAGGAAACGATGGGCTGTTGATGCGGGCGCTTAAAGTTCCGTTGTTGCTTGCCGGCTCATGATAATAGACCTGCTCCCGGTGCCCCGGATCCGGCGCTTGCCAGTCGGAGATCCTGCCCATGTCCATGTCCGGGTCACGCGGCCTGCTCACGCTAGGCGGAATGTCCACCGTCGTGTCCTCCGCCATGAGCGGGAAGCCGAAGTTAAAATGGTACAGCATCATGTGCGGCGCTGGACGGAAGCCGACGTTCTCGACGCGGTCGTTGATCTCGATGACCGATTCGCCGAGCCGGCTCGTGATCGTCCGCGTCAGGCGCAGGTGCTCGCCGAAGATCGACGTTTCCTCCAGCACGCCGCGCACCTGGATCACATACTCGTCGCCCTCCCAATCCGCGAAGTGAGAGACCTGGCGAGCCGGCGTATGATGGATGCGGCCGTGCAGGCCATAGGCGCCGAACTCGTCCTCGCCTGGAGAGCCGACCTGCGTCAGCCCGCACGTCATCAGCAGGCCGCCGGACGCCGATCGCAGCCACTCCGCCCCGCACGGATCATAATAGGCAGGATGGGGCTCGCCGTTGCTCGCCGACCAGCTGACCGGAACGCCATACATCTCGGCGAGGGATATATCCATCCCCTTGTCCGGGGTCACCCAATAGCTCAGGCCCGAGCCTGTTCGCACGCGGAGCATCGTGACATACTTCTCCGGCCCCTCTGCGGCGATGAACCGCTCCACGCCTCCGAGCTGGCTGATCCTGCCGACTCTTGCCTCCAGCTCTCTCCGCTTCCAGATTCTCCCGTATAGTTGCACATTGCCACCTCCCTTGCTTTGATCTGCGAACCCTGTCAGCCCTAAGCCTTGCCGCTGCTGCGAAACGTGCGCATGATGCTCTGCGCGTCCTCCTTGATGTCCTGGATGACCTGCATCATGTGCTCGTGATAAAACAGGCTGCCGGTTGTCCCGGCGATCCGTTCCCGAGCCCGATCCATCACCTTGAGCGCCATGCCGGTATAATAGTTGATCTTGGCCACTCCCCTGTCGATCGTGCGGTGGAATTCTTCCTCGGACAACCCCGACCCGCCGTGCATGACGATCGGTACCCCCGCTGCGTCGCGAATCCGTTCCAGGCGTTCCACATCCAGCTCCGGCTTCTTCAGATAGATGCCATGCACCGTACCGAAGGCAGCAGCCAGCGCATCGATTCCCGTGCGCTCCACGAAGTCCTTCGCCTGCTGCGGATCGGTATAGAGCGAGGTATCGTCGATGATCGAATCATCGTCCTCCCCTTCCGCACCGCCGCTCTTCGGACGCGTCACGTATCCGAGCTCTCCCTCCACGGATACGCCCAGCGTCCGGGCGATCTTCACCACCTCGGCCGTTCTGCGGACATTCTCCTCGTAGTCGTGCTCCGAGCCGTCGAACATGATCGCGTTGAACCCGAGATGCATCGCCTTCATCACCGCAGAGAAGCTCTTCCCGTGGTCCAGCAGGATGCTGACCGGCACCTTCGCCTCGTTCATCGCCCGTACCATGATCGGTGCGATCGTCTCAAGCGGCGTGTACTTGAAGTGAATCTCGGCATGACAGAGGATGACAGGCGAGCGTTCCTCCTCGGCCGCTGCGATGATGCCGCGGATCATATCGAGATTGATCGCATTGAAGCATGGTACGGCATAGCCTCTCCGCGCGGCGTCGCGAAGCATCTCGCTCATGGATTCTCTGGCCATCTGTTTACCGCCTTTCTGTCTGATAGATTGTCTCCTGGTTTCTCCCCTGTTACTGTTCGTTTCAAACATTATTATAGTTTCAATCGATAATTATTTCAACATTTAACATTGAAAATCTGATATTCGATTGTTTATAATGAACATAGTCAGAAATGGGAGGGGGTATATGCGTGTCATTAATGGGACTTGACATCGGAACAACCGGCTGCAAAGCTTCTTTGTTCGACGAAGAGGGCCTGCTGCTGGCAAGTGCATACCAGGAGTATCCGATGGAGCATCCGTCACCCGGCCTGTACGAGATCAATCCGCTGAAGGTTTGGCAGGCGGTGCAACGGGTCATCGCGGAGGTGACCCTTGCGGTGCCTGAACGCCGCGTCAGTGCGCTCAGCATATCTTCGTTCGGGGAAACCGTTGTACCGGTCGATGCTTCCGGTCAGGTGCTCGGTCAGGCGATCCTGTATATGGATCCCAGAGGCAGGGAGCAGGCGAGGCGGCTCGAGCAGAGGATCGGCAAGGAGCGAACGATGGAGATCACCGGAGTGCCGCTGCATCCGATGTTCTCGTTGCCCAAGGTCATGTGGATCAGGCAGCATCAGCCGGAGTTGTATGAGCGGGTGTGGAAATTCATGCCCTTCGGCGATTATATCGCTTATGTTCTTACGGGCATCTGTGTATCCGATTACACGCTGGCGTCACGCACGATGGCGTTCAATGTCGCACGCAAAAAGTGGGATGAGGAGATGTTCGAAGCCGCCGGGATCGAGATGGACCGATTCCCTGATCTGATCCGTTCCGGTCAGCCGATCGGCACGGTGCGCGCGGACGTGGCTCGAACCATCGGCCTTGCGCCTGACACGCTGGTGGTAGCCGGGGGGCATGATCAGGCGACCGCCGCGCTCGGCGCAGGAATCCTCTCGACGCATCAGGCTGTGGACGGCATCGGCACCGTGGAATGCATCACCCCGGCATATGCCAGCCCCGTTCTCGGGCCGGAGATGCTCAGCTTCCAATATAATTGCGCGCCCCATGTCGTGGAGGGCCTGTATCTGACCTACGCCTTCAACTTCACCGGCGGCTCGATCCTGAGATGGTATCGCGATCATCTCGCGCCGGCGGCAGAAGCGGAGGCGCAACGGCTCGGTCTGGGCGTGTACGATTATCTGAACAGCCATGCGCCGGCTCATCCGACCGGGCTGCTCGTCATCCCGCACTTCGCCGGATCAGGAACGCCGTATATGAATCCCGAAGCGAAGGGCACCCTGTACGGCCTCACCCTGGAAACGACGGCAACCGAGATCTACCGTGCCTTGATGGAAGGCGTCACCTACGAGATGCGCTACAATGTGGAATGCCTGGCGAAGGCCGGCATCCGGATCGATTCACTCAGGGCGGTTGGCGGCGGCGCGAAGTCGGACCTGTGGTTGCAGATCAAGGCAGACATCATGAACCTTCCGATCGAGAAGCTGAACGTCACCGAGGCGGGTACGATGGGCAACATCATCCTCGCGGGGAAGGCAGCCGGCATCTACCGATCCTATGAAGAAGCGGTCGGGAAGCTCGTCCGCCCCGTGCGCACCTTCGAGCCGGGCGAACCGAACCGCACCATCTACGAGGATCGATATGAGACCTATAAAAAGCTGTCCCGTGCGATCGGGAGTCTGTGAGCAAGCGAACGGGGGCTGACTGGCAAGCCCCTGGAATACAAATGGGGCTGTCTAAAAAGTCCATAAAATGAAGAGTGGACAGAAAGCTGAAATCGGTTTTCTGTCCACTCTTATTCCATGTCTTGAGGAAGGCAGCGAGGCGGATGCCCGCCACCTTCAGCAGATTGTGGGCCATCGCCACGATCCCAAACTCGGTACGCACCTTGTCCAGTCCCCTCAGCGAGAACCGGCGGAACGACCGATTGCCCTTGATGTGACCAGACACGCTCTCTACCTCAACCTTGCGGCGAGCATAGATCGCGGTTTTTTCGTCATCCTCAAGGGCTGCATGAGCTTTCGCCTTTGGTTCTTCCCACACCGTATTCCAGTGCACCTGGCGATTGCCTTTTGCTGTGGTACAGGCGGACTTCAACGGACAATCGCTGCAATCCTCTCATTCATAGATCTTGAAGCTTTGCTCCAGTCCCGTCTGCGTCTGCTTCGTCTGGTACTTCTTATAACGCACATACCGACCATTGGGGCATACGAAACGATCTTCCCGTTCGTCATACGTCCAATTGGTTGCATGCCGGATGTCCTTCTTGTAGCTTCGGGTCTGTTCTTTCATGCAGGTGGCATACGGGATGAGAAAATCGAAATGTCGATCTTCCACCGCATACAAGTAGTTTTCCTCACTGCCATATCCCGCATCTGCAATCACCGTCTTCGGCATGGGCGAAGAAGACGCCGCCAGCTTCTCCATATGGGGGATGAAGCAGCGCGTATCCGTCGGTCGTTGATGGAGACTGTAAGACAGGAGGAACTGGTTCTCAGTCGCCATTTGCACGTTGTATCCCGGCTTTAACTGCCCATTCTTCATCCGCATACTCGCCAGCTTCTTGCAGCGTCAGGGCGTGAATATGGGCAAGCGTTGCCTGAATGTTCTCCTTCAACTTCTCCTCAAGGCGAAGCGTCGATTTCTTCCACACCAAGGAATACTTGCTGGCGTTCGCTTCCATCTTCGTGCCGTCGAGGAAGTAGTTCTCATTTTGTCTCGATTGCCTCTAATGGAAGTGTCATTTGAGTGGTATACTGAACATGAGTAGTCGTCAGATTACACACAAAAACCGTCCTTTCGTAGTTTGTTGTGTGGTAACTTCATTCTACAGGAAAAGACGGTTTTTGTGTTTTTTTTATTCAGCCAAGTAGGAAAGGGCACATCCAGCCGTCAGTCTATACTGACTTTCTGGACAGCCCCGCTGCTGCGATCACCTCGAACCGTCTGAGACACGATTTTTTCGGCTCTCAGCCCCTTCAGCCGCCTCGACTTCGTCTGAGAGACGATTTTTTCGGCTCTCAGCCCCTTCAACCGCCTCGGCTTCCCCTGAGACACGATTTTTTCGGCTCTCACGCCGCTTCAACCGCCTCGACTTCGTCTGAGACACGATTTTTTCGGCTCTCAGCACCATCAGCCGCCTCGACTTCGTCTGAGACACGATTTTTTCGGCTCTCAGCTCCTTCAGCCGCCTCGGCTTCCCCTGAGACACGATTTTTTCGGCTCTCAGCACCATCAGCCGCCTCGGCTTCCCCTGAGACACGATTTTTTCGGCTCTCACGCTGCTTGGACCGACTCGGACTGTCTGGGGCTGTCCAAAAAGTCCATTTGAGATTCAAATGGAGCGACATGAAAAACCCAAGAATGGCTAATCTTACGGCCTTCTTGGGTTTTGACTTTTTCAGTGGTCGGGCTGAAATTTCTCTTTTCGGACAGCCCCATTTGTATTCCATTAGACGATGGAACAGCATTCCCGTCATAACGGAACGTCGACTTGCTATTTGCGGATAGACATCCATTTTCTTGCAACCAACGGAACGTCCGTGCGTTATTGGCCAATTTCGGGCGGATTTCCCGCGCCGAATGGCACAATTACGAATCCGCATTCCACCAGTTCCGTTTGGTTCATGATGCCTTCGGGATGCCGGGCATTATGCCAGGATCAACTCGATCCCGGCTGCCTCGATCGCCGCGATCCAATCATCGGATGGCTGTCGGTCGGTGATGATGCCGCGCACCTCATGCAGCGCAGCAAAGGAAAACAGCGCATTCACATCGAACTTGCTGTGGTCCATCACGATATATGACATGCTGGCACGGCTGATCGCCGACCGTTTGATATCCGCCTCGAGCATATTGGAATTGCTGAAGCCGTGCAGCTGGCTGAGCCCAGTCGTGCCGAGGAAAGCCTTGTCAAACGCCAGCTTCGAGATCGAATCGACAGCCGCGGTGCCCCCCAGCCCGTAGGTCGTCTCCAGCAGGACGCCGCCGATGACCACGGTTGGAATTCGCTTCTCCCCGAGCTCTGCCGCCACATGGATGGCGTTGGTGACCACCGTGATGGACGCTGACTCGGGCAACGCCCGCGCGATCTGCAAGGTCGTGGAGCCGCTGTCGATAAAGATCGACTCTCCCGGATTCACGAGACGCGCGGCGGCCTGACCGATTCTCTCCTTCTCCAGGATGTGGACAGTCGAGCGCTCGCGCAGCGCCAGATCCTTCGTAACGAGGATCGCACCGCCGTATGTCCGCTTCAGGATGCCGCTCTGCTCCAGCTTCTCCAGATCCCGGCGCAGAGTCATATCGGTCACGGAGAACAGCTCCTTCAGCTCCGCGATTCTGACTTCGCCGTCTCTTTGCAGCATATTCACGATTTGCTTCTGACGATCATTCAAACCTGCTGACATGATTAGCCCTCCACCGACAAACTTGGCTGTTCATGATCATACAGCCCGTGGAACCGTGCTTGTGCGATGACGATCATCGCATGACGGCACTATTATATCCTATCAGCAGGTTTGTTGTACAGTCAGAATTGTTCGTTTCGAACATTGCATGAACATGAGTCTGTCAGTTGCCGGCTCCGTGCTCCTCGATTAACACGCGGCGAAGGATCTTGCCTGCCGCGGTCTTCGGCAGCGAATCGCGGTACTCGTAGATTCGTGGCACTTTATATGCGGCGAGCCGCGCCCGGCAGAAGGCATCCAGTTCCTTGTCCACCACGCTGCGGCCATCCTTCAGAACGATGACCGCCTTAACCGTCTCGCCCCGATACGGATCCGGAACGCCGATGACGGCCGCTTCGCGGATGGCGGGATGCTCGTACAGCACTTCCTCAACCTCGCGCGGATAAATGTTGTAACCGCTTGCAATAATGATTTCTTTTCTTCTGCCGACGATGGTGAAGAACCCATCCTCATCCATGACCGCCATATCGCCGGTATGCAGCCAGCCATCCTTGAGGACCTTGGCCGTTTCCTCAGGCCTGTTCCAATACCCTTTCATCACCTGTGGTCCCTTCACGACCAGCTCGCCGATCTCTCCCGGGGGCAGTATCTCACCCGAGCCGGGACGAACGATGCGCGCATCCGTATCCGGGTATGGAATACCGATGCCAGGCTTCCTTTTCTCCCAGTGATTGTTCGAATGGGTAACCGGTGAGGCTTCGCTCAGGCCGTAGCCCTCGTTCAGCCGGCCGCCGGTGATCTCCTCGAACTTCTGCTGTACCTCAAGCGGCAGTGGAGCAGAACCGCTGACGCACACCTTGATCGACTTCAGATCATAGTTAGGCGTATCCGGATGATTGATGATGGCTACGAACATCGTCGGTGTGCCCGGGAACATGGTCGGCTTCGTCCTGGCGATCGTCTCAAGGATTTCCTTGACATCAAATCGCGGCAGGAGGATGACGGAGCCTGCATAATATACGGACAGCAGCATCGCCGTCGTCAGACCAAGCACATGGAATACCGGCACGACCGTCAGGAAGCGCTCCTGCCCGCGTTCGCAACGATAGGTCCATTTGGCTGTCTGCACCATATTGGCGATGATATTGGCATGGGTCAGCATGCAGCCCTTGGCGATGCCTGTTGTCCCCCCTGTGTACTGCAGCAGCGCGATATCTTCCTCCGGATCAACGGCTGCGATCTCCGAGATCGGTGCAGACAGGGCCATCAGCTTCTGGAACAGGCGGATGTAAGGCTTCTCCTCGATATTCGGGTCAACGCCGGTGATGGAGGTAACGATGACTTGCTTCAGATCGGTCTGCTCCATAACCGCCAGCACGCGCGGCAGGAAGGCGTCCATCGTCAGGATGACCTTCGCGCCGGAATCCTTCAGCTGATGCTGAATTTCCCGTTCCGTATACAGCGGATTGGTCATCACGGCGATCGCCCCGATCATCAGCGTGCCGAAGAACGAGACCACGATCTGCGGGCAGTTGGGCAACATGATCGCTACCCGATCTCCCTTCTCCACATTCAGCGACTTCAACGCGCTCGCGAATCTCAGGGCCAATCCGTGAAACTCGCGATACGCAAACGTCTTCCCCATAAAATCAATCGCTTGGTTGTCCGGATACTCGTTGGCCGCTTGCGTGAGAAATTCAGCCAGATTGCATCTCGGGTAGTCGCAGCTTGCAGGAACCTCGGCCGGATAATGGCGTAACCAGGGCTTTTCAACAACCACTTCAACCATCCCTTTCCTCAGATAAACATTCATATCAGACGACATACTCTTCTGACTGGATCACTCTGGATGCGATGCGACGTTTCAGCTCGATCGTATTGAGCGGGCCCGTACGAGTCAGCTCGCTCCATGCGGACAGAAGCTTGCGCAACGACTCTCCCGTTTCCATGGCCACCAGTGCTTCCTTCGCGAGCGAACCGATCTTGTCGAAGGCTTCATGCACGTACACCCTTGTCATATCGATCGCGTTCGCCGCGGCCTCCTCACCTGCCTTGTCCATCATCTTTCTGGTGCGAAGCAGCGCGCTCTCCATCGCATAAGTCTGAATCATCATGTCGGACAGATGAGCCACCAGCTCCTGCTCCTTGTCCAGGCCCTCCTGGTATCTCTGAACGGCGATGCCGCACACCATCAGGAACAGCTTCTTTGCCATGCTGACCAGATGCATCTCTTCGCCGAGTGTTCCGGCAGGCCGCAGCTTCGGCGCAAAGGCGAACAGTTCGCCTTGCAGCTCCAGCATTTTCTGCTGCAGCGGGAGCTCTCCCCTTCTCGCCTTCTTCACCAGCGTGCCGGGAATCAGCAGGCGATTGATCTCATTGGTCCCTTCAAAGATACGGTTGATCCGGGAATCGCGGTAAATGCGCTCGATCAGGTATTCCTGGATGAATCCGTAACCGCCATGGATCTGCACGCCTTCATCAGCCACGAAGTCCAGACCTTCCGAGGCAAATACCTTGTTGATCGAACACTCGATCGCGTAATCCGCAATTGCCTTCGCCGCCTGCGCACCCGCATCCGGCGCGCTAAGGTCAATATGCTTCATCGCTTCGTCAAGCAGACCGGCAGTCCGATACACCATGCTCTCCATGACGAAAGTCCGGATATTCATCTCCGCCAGCTTCTTGGCGATGAGCGGGAACCGGGAGATCGGCGTCTGGAACTGCTTGCGGGTATTGGCGTATTTGCTCGACACGTCGATGGCTACCTTGGCTGCCCCGAGACACCCGGCTGCCAGCTTGAAGCGGGCAATGTTGAGCACGTTGAACGCGATCAGGTGACCTTTGCCGACCTCTCCCAGCAGATTTTCAACCGGAACATGGACGTTCTCGAAATACAGCGGACGGGTCGATGAGCCCTTGATCCCCATTTTCTTCTCTTCCGGCCCCAGGGTGAAACCAGGCGTCCCTCGCTCAACGATAAACGCGCTGAAGTCGGTCCCGTTCACCTTGGCGTAGACGATATAGATGTCTGCGAAGCCTGCGTTGGTGATGTACAATTTGGAGCCATTCAGGATGTAGTGACGTCCATCCTCGCTCAGGCGCGCGGTCGTCTTCGCCCCCAGGGCATCTGAACCCGAGGTTGGCTCCGTCAGACAATAGGCGCCGATCTTCTCGCCCGTGGCCAGGTAAGGAAGGTACTTCCTCTTCTGCTCCAGGTTGCCGAAGTAAACGATCGGCAGCGTCCCGATCCCGGTATGGGCGCCGACAGACAGGGAAAAGGACGAGGTCCTCGCCAACCGCTCGAAGATCAGGATGGAGCTGACCGTATCAAGCCCGAGACCGCCAAACTGCTCGGGAACGTCCACCCCCAGCAGCCCGAGTTCACCCGCCTTCCGCATCAGGCTGACGGTCAGCTCGTAATCGAGCTTCTCCAGCTGCTCGTCATGGGGGAGAACCTCGCCTTGCACGAACTGATCGGTCGTTTCCCCGATCATGCGATGCTCCTCAGTGAAGTCCTCCGGTGTCATGACCTGCTCGGGAGCCGCATCCTCGATGATGAAGCTGCCGCCGATGATCCGCTTGTTTGTCGTTGCCATCGTTATCCTCTCCTTGATCATTGATTATGGATAGACTTCCAGAACGCCGGCCGCACCCATGCCTCCGCCGATGCACATCGACACGACGCCATAGCCGCCGCCCCGCCGCTTCAATTCGTAGATCAGGCTGGCCGTCAGCTTCGCGCCGGTGCAGCCGAGCGGATGGCCGAGCGCGATCGCACCGCCGTTAACATTGACCTTCTCCTCGTCGAGCTCCAGCGCACGGATGATGTGCAGGCACTGGGAAGCGAACGCCTCGTTGATCTCGAACAGGTCGACCTGTTCGAGGGTGATGCCGGCCATCTCCAACGCCTTCGGTATCGCCTTGACCGGGCCAACTCCCATGATCTCTGGCTCCACACCGGCCAGTCCGAAGCTGCGGAAGGCGGCAAGCGGCTTCAGTCCCAGCGACTCCGCCTTCTGTCTGCTCATGACCACCGCCGCCGCAGCCCCGTCACTTGTCTGCGACGAATTGCCAGCGGTGACCGTGCCGCCCAAGGCGAAAGCGGGCTTGAGAGCAGCAAGCGCCTCCATCGAAGTATCCGGCCGGACTCCCTCATCCGTATCGAACACGATCTCCTTCTCGATCAGCTGATCTCGCTCGTCAAGGCGCCTGATCGTCGTGCGGATCGGCACGATCTCCTCCTGGAAGCGACCGGCGCTGATCGCCGCAGCTGCCTTGCGATGGCTGGACAGGGCGAACCGGTCCTGGTCCTCGCGCGAGATATTGAAGCGCTTCGCCACCTCCTCCGCCGTATGCCCCATGCTCATATACACCTCAGGCATCCTGTCCACGATGCCGGGATGAGGCGCGAACCTGAATCCGCTCATCGGCACATGGCTCATGCTCTCGATGCCGCCGCCGATCACCACATCCGCATGGCCCAACATCACCCGCTCCGCCGCAAAGGCAATCGCCTGCAAGCCGGAGGAGCAGAACCGGTTGATCGTCAGCGCCGGCGTGGTGACCGGAAATCCGGCATACAGCGAGATGACGCGGGCAATATTAAAGCCCTGCTCGCCTTCCGGCATGGCGCAGCCGATGATCACATCCTCCACATCCCGCTTGTCCAGACCAGGCGCCCGTTCGATGACCGCCTCCAGCACCGCCTTGCCCAGATCCTCGACGCGCGTCTGCGCCAGGCTGCCCTTGCGTGCCTTGCCTACGGCCGTCCGGGCTACCGAAACGATCACTGCTTCCCTTAACATAGGACCCCACCTTTCTCCCATGAACCATTGATCTTCATCTGTTTCACGGCATTCAACCTACACGTCTATCATGACACTCGCGACCTTCACCCGTGTCTGGGCTATACATGCCCTTCCACGGTCTGGAATTCCGCTTGCTCTTCCGCGTTTCTCAATTGCGAAGCGGCTTGCGGGTCTTCAGCATATGCTCGATGCGCTGCTGCGTCTTCGGCTCGCCGCACAGGCTCAGGAATGCCTCGCGTTCCAGATCCAGCACGAATTGCTCGGAGACGAGCGTACCTTCCGGGACGCTGCCGCCCGCCAGCACATGCGCCAGCTTGCTGGCGATCAGATAATCATGATCACTGATATATCCGCCGCGCCGCATCGTATATGCCGTCATCTGCATGACCGCCCTGCCATTGTCGCCAAGCGCGCGGATCCTGCTCTCCTGCTGTGGCACATAGCCCTCGCGGTCCAGCGCCAGCACCGCCTGCTTCGCCTCATACACGCGATAATCCTGGTTCAGGATCACCCGGTCCGTCTCGCGCATGAAGCCAAGCCGCCTGGTATCATGCCCGCTGGTCGACACCTTGCCCATAGCGATCGTCTCGAACAGATGATGGACATAGGGCTGCAGATCGACGTTCGGATGGTCTGCCTGGCGATTGATGCGAACGAGCATCTCCTTGCAGCCGCCGCCTGCCGGGATGAGTCCGACGCCCGTCTCGACCAGGCCGAAGTAGGTCTCCGCGGAGAACACGATCCGGTCGGCCGGCAGGCACAGCTCCACGCCTCCGCCCAGCGTCATGCTGTGCGGGGCTGCAACGACCGGCTTCTCGAAGCGCTTGACCAGCATCATCGCATCCTGCAAGCCTCGAATCATCTCATCCAGCACGTCCCATTCGGCATTCCGCGCCGCCTGGAGCATCAGGAGCAGATTGGCCCCCACACAGAAGTGGCGACCTTCGCTGGCGATCACGAGACCCCGGTAATGGCGTCGCACCTCCTCCAGGCTGCGCACCACCATCTGCACGACTTCCTCGTTGATGGTGTTGTTCGGTCCGTGCAGCTCGAGACAGGCGACCTCATCGCCAAGATCGATGAGCGTGGCGGCAGATCCTGCGAGGATGGTCTTCCCCTGCTCCCTGAGGGCCTTCAAGGAGATCAGCTCGGGCTTGCGCGCAAGCTCGATGTATTCGTTGTCGTGGCAATAGTACGTATAGCCGGACCTCTTCTGATAGAAACTTTCATGGCCCCGGGCCAGCCAATCCTTGACCCATGCCGGCACCCTCTCTCCTTCCTGCTCCATCCGCCGAACCGAGTCCCTCAGGCCGATGATGTCCCACATTTCGAACGGGCCAAATTCCCAGTTGAAGCCCCATTTCATGGCATTGTCGATATCGGTGATCGAGTCGGCGATCTCCCCGAGCAGCTGCGCGGCATAGAGGAAGGTCCGCTTCAACACGGTCCAGGCAAGCTCCGAGTATCGGTCCTGCGCCGCGAGCAGCGCTCTCAGCTTCTCCTCCGTGCTCCTCGCCGCCCTGGCCGCATCCAGGGAGGCGCCGGTCACCTTCCTGCCCGGCTCGTACTCCATGGTGGACAGATTCAGCGCGTGGATCTCCGACTTGCCCCCCGATTTCACCTTGCGGTAAAAGCCCTGTCCCGACTTCTCTCCAAGCCATCCTCTCGCAACCATGTCCCTGAGCAACTTCGGGATGGTAAATACCGACTTCTCTGCCTCGGTCCGCAGCATCTCCTGCATATTCTTCGCAACCAGGATGGCGACATCCAGACCCACGAGATCCAGTGTCCTCAAGGTTGCGCTGTTCGGCCTGCCCATGACGGGGCCAGTGACAGCGTCGACCTCCTCGACCGTGTATCCCTGGTCCAGCATCTCATGCAGTGTGATCATCAGGCCGTATGTGCCGATCCGGTTGGCGATGAAATTCGGCGTGTCCTTCGCCACCACGACACCCTTGCCCAGGGTCTTCTCGCAGAATTCCATCATGAAGCGGACGATCTCCGGCTTCGTATCGTGCCCCGGAATGATCTCCAGCAGTTTCATGTACCGCGGCGGATTGAAGAAATGCGTGCCCAGGAAGTGGCTTCTGAACGCCTCGCTGCAAGCCTTCGACATCTCATTGATCGAGATCCCGGAGGTGTTGGACGAGACGATCGTCCCCGGCTTCCATACGCGCTCGATGCTGGCCAGCACCTGCTGCTTCACCGGCAGGCTCTCTGTGACCACCTCGATAATCCAGTCCATCTGCGACAGCAGCCCGATATGGTCCTCCATGTTGCCGGTCCGGATGCGGTGTGCAAAATCCTCGCTATACAGCGGAGAAGAGGCGGACTTCCTCATCCTCGCCACGGCGGCATCGGCCAGCCGATTGCGCACCTTCGGGTGGTCCAGGGTAAGCCCGGCCTGCTTCTCTTCAGTACTTAGTTCAGCCGGAAGCGTATCCAGCAGCAGACAGTTCAGGCCCGCATTGGCGAGATGTGCGGCGATGCCAGATCCCATCACGCCCGATCCGATAACTGCAACATTGCGAATGGTGTTCATCCTTGCATTCCTCCTTGAACTTCGTTCTCTGTTCGCGACTCCATTAGTGCGCACCCTGCTCTCCGAACACGGACAGCTCCAGCAGCTCCGCAATATCCCGCGCCTTCACCCGGGACTCCATCTCCATCAGCTTCGTGCCATCCTCCATCATCGTCAGGCAGTACGGACAGGCGGAGCTGATGACCGTCGGATTCACTGCCAGCGCCTGCTCGGTGCGGGCCAGATTGATGCGCTTGCCCGCCGTCTCCTCCATCCACATCATGCCGCCGCCGGCGCCGCAGCACATGCCGTTCTCCCTGGACCGCTCCATCTCCACCAGCCGGGTGCCGGGTATCGCCCGCAGGATCTTGCGCGGCTGATCATAGATACCGTTGTAGCGGCCGAGGTAGCAGGAATCATGGTAGACGACCCGCTCCTCAACGGGATGCGTTGGTTTCAGCTTGCCTTGCTTGACCAGCTCGGCAAGCAACTCGCTGTGATGGATGACTTCCGCCTCAAGCCCGAAATCAGGGTACTCATTTTTGAGGATGTTGTAGGTGTGCGGACAGGCCGTGACGATTTTCCTCACGTTGTACTTTCTGAACGTCTCAATGTTCTCCAGACAGAGCTGCTGAAACAGGTATTCATTGCCCATCCTTCGCGGCGTATCGCCGGAATTCTGCTCTTCGTTGCCGAGGATGGCGAAGTTCACGCCCGCTTCATTCAGCAGGCGGACCAATGCCCGCGTCACCTTGCGGCTGCGGTTGTCATAGGAGCCCATCGAGCCGACGAAGAACAGATATTCAAACTGGGGATTCTCTGTGACATGCGGCACATGCAGCTGTCCTTCCGGGTCGATCTCCTTCACCCAGGCAGCCCGTTCCTTGCGGCTGATGCCCCAGGGGTTGCCCTGGCGCTCGATGTTCTGCATCGCCCGCTGCCCGTCATGCGGCATGGAACCTTCGGTGAGCACCAGATAGCGGCGCAGGTCGATGATCTTGTCGACGTGCTCGTTGCCGACCGGGCACTGGTCCTCGCAGTTCCGGCATGTCGTGCAGGACCACAGCTCATCCTCGGTGATCACATCGCCGATCAGCTTAAGCTCCGTCGCCGGCCGCGCAGCCGGCATCCAGGCGGTATGCTGCGCCCGCAGGGTCGGCGAGATATCGGTGATGCCTGAACCGGCCCATCCCTCCGCCAGCTCACTGGGGTGCATCGCATGCGCATCATGGCTCCCGCCGCCGAACATAAAGGCGGGCACCCATGGCGAGCGGGAGGTGATGGCCGCGCCCTTCTCCGTCAGGTGGTCGCGCAGCTTCGTGATCAGGTGCATCGGCGACAGCAGCTTGCCTGTGTTCGATGCCGGGCAGACGTTCGTACACCGGCCGCATTCCACGCAGGCATACAGATCAAGCAGCTGCTTCCGCGTGAACTCCTCGATCCGCGAGACCCCGAAGGATTCAGCCTCCTCGTCCTCGAAGTCCAGAGACGTTAGCCGATGATCAAGCTCCTGCCGACGGAGCAGGAGGTTGACCGGCGCGGTCAGGATGTGAAAATGTTTGGACTGCGGCACATAGACGAGGAAGGCAAGCAGGATCATGAGATGCGCCCACCAGAAGATATGGAAGCCGATCTCCGCGCTGCGAACGGACAGATCTCCGATGGCTGCCGCCAGCATCGAAGTGACAGGGGTGTAGACGGAGGCTTCCGCCCCCTCGCGAATCCGGTGAAAGGTCAGGGTCAGCAACACCGACAGGAGCAGGAAGGTGATGAAGAAGACAACGATGCTTGGCTTCCACCCTCGCTTCAGGCGCTTCAACCTCTCGATGTAGCGGCGATAGACAGCGAAGCCCATGGCCAGCAACACCAGCACGATCGTGATCTCCTGCGTAAGCTCGAACAGATGGAAGCCCGGAACGGGCAGCCTGACTCCGAACAGGCCAAGCAGGATCAGATCCAGCGCCCCCAACTGCAGGATGATAAAACCGTAGAAAATGATCACATGCATGATGCCGCTTCTACGGTCCTTCAGCAGCTTCGTCTGGCCGAAGGTCTGAACGAGGAAAGCCTTCACCCGCTTCCCGGCCTCCTGCTTCAGGTCCACGGTTCGGCCGAGCTTCAGGTACAGATACCGATGATACACTGCCTGGTAGAACAGATAGCAGGCATAGCCGACAACCGCCAGAAACAACACCAATTGAACCGTCTGCCAGATCATATCCCTCTCCTCCCATGAAGTAAGCGGTTACAAATCACAATCAGATGTACCCGACTGACATCCGATCCATAAGGACAACCGGGATCACCTGCTTCAACCAATCAGACATTGACACTCTGATCAGTATAATATACGATTGAACTTGAAACTGAATGACTATTCATTCATTATTCGATCGAGGAAAATGAATGGTCATTCATTCAGGTTTAGCTGTATCATATCACCGAGGTGATTTTTTTGGCAAGCAAAAAAAGGGACAAATATCACGCCATTCTGGAAGGGGCCCTGAAAGTCTTCGCCGAAACCGGCTTCCATCGCACACAGGTATCTCGAATCGCAAAGGCGGCGGGCGTGGCTGACGGCACCATCTATCTGTACTTTAGCCGCAAGGAAGATATCCTGATCCACCTCTTCCGCGAGAAGCTCGGCGAACTGATCGACACCATCAACGCGGCCATCGAGCCGATCGAGAATGCCAGCGAGGCGCTTCGCACCCTGGTTCGCATCCACTACAGCACCTTCGAGAACAACGTCGATCTCGCCTACGTTACGCAGATCGAACTGTTGCAGAGCGATATGGAGCTCCGCAAGGAGATCGGCAAGACGATCAAGCCCTATTTTCAATTGCTGGAGAGACTGGTGGTCAAGGGCATCGAACAGGGGTTGTTCCGCCCGAACCTGAATGTCAAGCTGACCCGTCTGCTGCTGTTCGGATCGATGAATGAGGTGCTGACCTCCTGGTTGATCTCCGGACGCAAGTACTCCCTCATCGAACAGACCGACGATACGGTGGATTTCTGGCTGAGGGGCATCCAGAAGGACGCATGAGATTTTCATGATCAGTATATTGGGAAAGGGGCATTGGCATGAATATTTTTGTGCTCTTGAAGCAGACGTTTGACACCGAGGAAAGAATCGTGTTGAGAGACGGAGTAATCTCCGAAGATGGCGTCAAATTCGTGATCAACCCTTATGACGAGTTCGCCGTCGAGCAGGCGATCCAGCTGCGCGACGAATTCGGGGGCAAGGTCACGGTCGTGTCCGTCGGCCCGGATCGCGCCAGCGAAGCGCTTCGCACCGCGCTGGCCATGGGCGCAGATGAAGCCGTGCTCATCCGCGGTGAACGAATTCCCGCCGACGAGGCGGCCGTCTCGCGGGTGCTGGCCGCCTATCTCCGGCAGCAGAGCTTCGACCTGATCCTCGGCGGCTACTTCTCCATCGACCAGGTGGCAGGCCAGGTGGCAGTCCGCCTCGCGAAGCTGCTTGATCTTCCGCACACCTCGGCGATTACCGGCATGAAGCTGGAAGATGGCCGAGCGATCGTCACCCGCGATGCCGAAGGCGACCAGGAGATTGTCGAAGTGGCGTTGCCTGCTCTGTTCACCGCTCAGCAAGGGTTGAATGAGCCGCGATATCCTTCGCTGCAGGGCATCATGAAGGCGAAGAAGAAACCGCTTGCGACGCTCAGTCTCGACGATCTCGGTTTGACCGCAGAGGCGCTGGAGGCGGGAACCTCCCGCATCTCTGTCTCGCTTCCGCCGGAGCGTGCCGAGGTAAGGATGATTAAGGGTGAGCTGCGGGATCAGGCAGCGGAGCTCGTGCAGTTGCTGCGACATGAAGCCAAAGTGATCTAGGATCGGAGGACGACGAATATGAATCAGACTTTCCTGATCGTTGCTGAAACTCGTGAAGGCAGGCTTCGTCAGGTCGTA
>Ga0065720_1003130_pt1 | contig 26761 bp, 26 predicted proteins | sample Thericmetagenome_FD_59107 | JGI IMG/M metagenome (GOLD analysis project Ga0065720, IMG submission 59107) | Thermophilic microbial communities from the Joint Bioenergy Institute, California, USA of rice/straw/compost enrichment - eDNA_2 v2... | ecosystem: Engineered > Solid waste > Grass >... | reverse complement strand
TCCCCATCCCGGGCGGCTCCTTCCGCCTCGCCCCGGTGGCCGGCGCCGGCCCGAACGAGGGCGAGCTCGTCTACCGCGGCCCGAACGTGATGCTCGGGTACGCCGAGCGACCGGACGACCTGGGCCGCGGCCGTGACATCGACGAGCTTTACACGGGGGACCTCGCCCGCCTCGGGGCCGATGGGCTGTACCGGATCGTGGGGCGCCGCACCCGCTTCCTCAAGCTCTTCGGCCTCCGGGTGGACCTGCAGCGGGTCGAGTCCCGGCTGGCCGAGCAGGGCGTGACCGCCTACTGCGCCGGCGACGACCGGACCCTGGTCGTCGCGGTCGAGGACCCAGCAGCAGGCAGAGACCCAGCAGCAGACAAGGACCCAGCAGCAGACAAGGACCCAGCAGCAGGCAGAGACCCAGCAGCAGGCAGGGACCCAGCGGCGGGCGGGGACTCGGGCGCGGGCCCGGTCGACGGGGCGGCCGTCCGACGCCGGGTGTGCGCGATCACCGGCCTGCCCGCCTCGGCCGTGGTGGTCCATCTCTGCCCGCGCATCCCTCGACTGTCCTCGGGCAAGCCCGACTACCCCGCGATCGCCGCGCTGGCGAACACGGTCGCGCGCCCGGCGGTCGGCGGGGCGACGGCGGACCGTACGGCGGCCGATCGGACGGCCACCGACCGTACGGTCACGGACCAGACGGCGGCGACGGACCCGTCCGGCGACCGGGTGGCCGCGCTGGTGCGCCTGTACGGGCAGCTGCTCGACCGGGACGACGTGACCGATCGGCACAGCTTCGTCGACCTCGGCGGCGACTCGCTGTCCTATGTGGAGGTATCGATCCGCCTCGAGCAGGTGCTCGGCACCCTGCCGCCGGACTGGCACACCAGGCCCATCGCCGACCTGGCCGCGGCCGCGACAACCAGCCCTCGACGGAGCCGGCTGCGCCGCGTGGACACGAGCGTGCTGCTGCGAGCCGTCGCCATCGTGCTCATCGTCGGCACGCACATCCAGCTGTTCAACCTGCCCGGCGGAGCCCACACGCTGCTGGGCGTCGCCGGCTTCAACTTCGCCCGGTTCCGGCTCACCAGCAGCGGGCGCGGTGAGCGCGTGCGCGCGGTCGCCCGCAGCCTGGGCCGCATCCTCGCGGCCAGCGTGACCTGGATCAGCCTGGTCATGCTGGTCAGCGACCAGTACACGCTGGCGAACGTCTTCCTGCTCACCAACGTGCTCGGGACAGACCCCAGCCGTAACACCTGGCACTTCTGGTACATCGAGGATCTCGTCTACATCGTCGTGGCCGTCACCATCCTGCTCGCCGTCGCCGACCGGTGGGAGCGTCGCTGGCCGCTCGCGCTGCCGGTCACGGTCATGGCGGCCGGGCTGCTCGCGCGCTACCAGCTCGTGCCCGGGGTGGAGCTGCACAAGACGCTGGCCAACGCCTGGCTGTTCGCGATCGGCTGGGCCGCGGCCAAGGCGACCGGCCCGGTCCAACGGGCCGTCCTGAGCGGGGTGACCGTGGCAACCATCCCCGGTTTCTTCGGCGAGCCGGGGCGGGAAGCGGTCATGATCGTCGGCCTGCTCGTGCTGATCTGGGTCCCGGCGATCCCGCTGCCCCGGCCGGTCGCCGCCGTGGCCGGTGCGCTGGCCGGCGCCTCGCTGGCCATCTACGTGGTGCACTGGCAGGTCTACATGCACGTCTGGGATTTCTCCCGGCTGCTGGCCCTGCTGGCGTCCCTGGCCGCTGGCCTGATCTACGCGGCCCTGTTCGACCGCGCCGGTCGCGCCGTCCTCACCACAGTGCGGGCCGTCACCCGATGGCGGGGGCGGGTGTCCTCACGCCTTAGGTAGCCCTAAATTAGGTGAGGCAAACCAAACTGCGCCCCAACCGAAAGGGATCACATGCGCATCTTCCGGACCACCGCCACGCTCGCGGTCGCGGCCCTGCTCGCGGCCGGGTTGGCGGCCTGCGGCGACGGCGGCCGCAGCACGGACACGCTGACGATCTACAGTGGACGAAATGAATCGCTGGTCGGCCCGCTGATCGAGCAGTTCAGCCAGGAGACCGGCATCAAGGTCGAGGTCCGGTACGGCGACACCGCGCAGATGGCCGCCCAGATTCTCGAGGAGGGTGACCGCAGCCCGGCCGACGTGTTCCTCGCCCAGGACGCGGGCGCGCTCGGCGCCGTGGCCAAGGCGGGCCGGTTCGCTCCGCTGCCCGCCGAGATCCTGGACCGGGTGCCCGCCAAGTACCGGGCCGCCAACGGGCAGTGGGTCGGGGTGACCGGTCGCTCCCGGGTGCTGGCCTACGACTCGCAGACCCTGGACCCGGCCGACCTGCCGGCCTCGGTGTTCGACCTGACCGCACCCGAGTGGCGCGGCCGGGTCGGGGTGGCCCCCACGAACGCTTCATTCCAGGCCTTCATCACGGCCATGCGGGTGCAGCACGGTGACGACCGCGCCCGTCAGTGGCTGACCGACCTCGTCGCCAACGATCCGCAGATCCGCAACAACAACGTGCAGATCGTCGCCGACATCGACGAAGGCCGCCTGGCCGTCGGGCTGGTCAACCACTACTACGTGTTCGAGCGCGCCAAGGAGCTCGGGGTCGGCCTCGACGACCTGCGGGTGCGGCTGCATTTCTTCCCCAACGGCGACACCGGGGCTCTGGTCAACGTCTCCGGCGTCGGCCTGCTGACGTCCGCCGCCGACAACGCCAACGCGCGGCGGTTCATCGAGTACCTGCTCAGCCCGGCCGGCCAGCGGTACTTCGCCGAACAGACCTTCGAGTACCCGCTCATCGCCGGCGTGGCGCTCGATCCCGCGCTGCCGCCGCTCGACGATCTGGAGGCGCCCGACATCGACCTGAACGACCTCGATACCCTCGCCGCGACCGTCGAGATGATCCAGCAGTCGGGGTTGACCACCTGACCGGCCCGCAGTCGAGCCGGACCCCACGCCGGAGGAGCGACGAGCACACGGAGGTCGCGGCGGTGGTGCGCCAGGAGGCGATGACCGAGATGACCGGCCGGGCCCGCGTCGGTACGCGGGCCCGGTTCGGGCATCCGTACGCCCGGTGGCGCGCCTGGCACCGCATCGCCCCCCGCCCGGTGCTGCTGCTCGCCTCAGTGCTCGCGGTGGGCGTGAGCGCCGTGCCACTGGTGTACCTGGCCGTGCGCACCGCCGAGGCGGGCTGGCCCCGCATCGCCGCCGCGCTGCGCACACCCGGGCTCGTCGAACTCACCCTGCGCAGCCTGGCGCTCACCGCCGTGGTCACCGCGGGCTGCCTGGTCATCGGCGTGGGCACCGCGCTGCTGGTCGTGCGCACCGACCTACCGGCCCGGCGGTTCTTCGCGGTCGTCGCGGCGCTGCCCCTGGCCATTCCGACGTACGTCGCCGGCTACGCCTGGGTGTCCCTTGTGGACAACTTCCACGGCTTCGCCGCCGCGGCGGTCGTGCTGATCCTCTGCTGCTCTCCGTACGTCTACCTGCCCACGGTGGCGGCCCTGACCGGCGCCGACCCGGCCACCGAGGAGACCTCGCGCGCCCTGGGCCGCGGCCCGTGGGCGACGTTCGTGGGCGTCACACTGCGCCAGATCCGGCCCGCGATCACGGCCGGGGCGCTGCTCGTGGCGCTCTACGTGCTGTCCGACTTCGGCGCGGTCGCCATCCTGCGGGTGAACACGTTCACCCTGGCGATCTTTACCTCGTTCAACCTCGGCTTCGACCGAACCGGGGCCCTGGTGTTGGCCACCGCGCTGGTGCTGCTGACGATGGCGATCCTCGTCGGTGAGTTGCTGGCCCGGCGTACGAACGCCCGCTACGCGCGGGTGGGCTCCGGAGTGCGGCGGCCACCGGCGCGGATCGCGCTGGGCCCGTGGCGTCCGGTCGCCGTGGTCGGCGTGGCCGCGGTCGCGCTGGCCGCGCTCGGGCTACCGGCGGCCGCGATGGCCCGGTGGTTCCGCGTCGGAGTGTCCCGGCCGGGCAGCCTCGCCGAGATCGCCGCCGCCATGGGCAACACGCTGAGCTTCTCCGCCGCCGGCGCCGCGCTGACGATCCTGCTGGCCCTGCCGATCGGCCTGCTCGGCGCCCGGGCCCCGGGCCGGGTGGCCGCGGTCCTCGACCGGCTCACGTACGTGACCCACGCCCTGCCCGGCGTCGTGGTCGGCCTGTCGCTGGTGTTCTTCGGCATCAACGTGGCGTACCCGCTGTACCAGACGCCCTGGCTGCTGGCGCTGGCCTACGCCGCGCTGTTCCTACCGCTGGGCGTCGGGGCGGTGGCCGGGGCGGCTGCCCAGGCGCCGCCCGGACTGGAGGAGGCCGCCCGCTCGTTGGGGCGCGGGCCGCTGACCGTGTTCCGGACGATCACCGTTCCCCTGACGCTGCCCGGCATCGGCGCCGGGGCGGCGCTGGTGTTCCTCACCTGTATGAAGGAACTGCCGGCGACGCTGCTGCTGCGCCCCACCGGGGCCGACACTCTGGCCACCGAGCTCTGGACGCACACGTCGGTCGCCGCCTACGCCGCCGCCGCGCCCTACGCGGCCCTGCTCGTCCTGCTCGCCTCGGTGCCCACGTGGCTGCTCGCCGTCCGCAGCGGCGCCACCGGGCCGGCCGTCCTCGGAGGTGGCTCATGACGGACCTGACCGTCACCGGTGTGCACAAGCACTTCTGGCGCCGGGAACGCGGCCAGGGCCCGGTGCGGGCCCTGGCCGGGGTCGACCTGACCGTCCCCAGTGGACTGCTCGTGGCCGTCCTCGGGCCGTCGGGCTGTGGCAAGACGACGCTGCTACGGTGCATCGCCGGATTCGAGCGGATCGACGAGGGCAGCATCCGGCTCGGGGAGCGTACGGTCGCCGGGCCGGGGCGGCACACGCCGCCGCATCGCCGGGGCTGCGCCATCGTGCCCCAGGAGGGCGCGCTGTTCCCGCACCTGTCGGTGGCCGGCAACGTCGGCTACGGACTGGACCGCGCGGCCCGCGAGCGCGGACGCGTCGACGAGGTCCTCGAGCTGGTCGGCCTGGCCGGCTACGGACGGCGCATGCCCCACGAGCTCTCCGGCGGCCAGCAGCAACGGGTCGCGGTGGCCCGCGCCCTGGCCCCGCGACCGGCGATCATCCTGCTCGACGAGCCGTTCAGCGCGCTCGATGCCCACCTGCGGGCGGAGCTGCGCCGCGACGTCCGTCAGGCGCTGCAGGAGGACGGCGCCACCGCCATCCTCGTCACCCACGATCAGGAGGAGGCGTTGTCGCTGGCCGACCAGGTGGCGGTGATGCGTGACGGCCGCGTGGTGCAGCAGGGAACCCCGACGGAGGTCTACCGCACACCAGCCGATGCCTGGGTGGGAGGCTTCGTGGGCGGGGCCGTCCTGCTGTCCGGCTCGCCGTCGCCCACCGGGGCCCGGACCGTTCTGGGCGACCTGGCCCTGCGCGGTGCCCCGCCCGCCGCCCCCGCGCTCACCGTGCTGGTGCGGCCGGAGCAGATCGCGGTCGGGCCGCCCGCGCCCGACGCCGTGCCGGCGACCGTGGTGGCGCTCGACTTCCACGGCCACGACGCCCTGCTCACCCTCCGGCTGGCCGACCAGACGACCACGGTGGCCGCCCGGGTGCTCAGTTCCGCCGGCACGCCCACGGTCGGCGACCCGGTCGGCCTGCGGGTCACCGGCCCCGCCTCGGCCTGGCCCGCCTGAGCGCGCCGGGCCGATCGGGCGGGACGACGTGACGAAGGCCTCAGGGTTTCGGCCTGCGCGAGCGCCGGAAGCGAGTTGACCCTCCCGCTACGTGAGGGCCGAGCATCGACGCCATGACGAACTCATCGCAACTGACGGATTCATCGCCAACGACGGCCTCCGCCCAACCGGGGCAGTCGCCCGAACTGCAGACCGGCATCACCCGCGACATCTACGGGATGCCGGCGTTCGTGAAGCTGGCCGTGGCGGACCTGGACGCCACCGTGGCCTGGTTCACCGGGGCCCTGGACTTCATCAACCTCTTCACGATGCCGGGGCCCGACGGTCCCGCCCTGGTCCACTTGCGACGGTGGCGCTACCAGGACGTCCTGGTCGTACCGGCGGCAGGCGAGGCCCCGGTCATCGGCCCCGGCCTGCAACTGACCTTCGCCGCGCAATTCGAGGAGCTGGACGCGCTCGCGGCCCGGGCGCGGGCGTACGGCGGCGGATCGGTCGAGGGCCCGGTCGACACGCCGTGGAACGCCCGCGACCTGACGGTGACGAGCCCGGACGGGCTGGTCACCGTCTTCACCGCCCGCCGCCCGGAACCCCTGCGCGACCAGCAGTTCGCCGCCGACATGGAGCGTTGGTCCCAGGAGCAGGGCCTCCGCTGATCCCGCCCATCCCGCGCTGATCCCCGCCACCCCGTGCTGATCCCCGCCACCCACCCACATGTTGATCTAGGGCATAGAGTCGTGATCGAAGATCGAATAACAGCTCTATGCCCTAGATCAACGGGTCATGACGAGACCGGGGTCGCCTCGTAGCCGACGGACTCGTGCAGGCGGGAGCGGCGCCGGCCGGACGCCGGGGCCGCTGGCGGCCGGGGAGCGGGTGGCGTGTAGGTGGCCCCCTTGACGATGTCCTCGGCGAACCCGTACAGCAGCGGCAGCGCCCCGGCCACCACGCCCGCGGTCCGGTTGACGTGCTCCAGACCGGGGTCGATGGCGGTCGCGTGCCCCTTGATGGTGCGGACCAGCTCGGCGCACTCCTCGAGGTTCGTCGCGATGCGGGTGAGCTGACGGCCCACGATGAACAGGTACAGCGCGAGCCCGGCGATCAGCGCCACGATGTCCACAACGGACAGAATGATCAGGGTCTGCGTGCTCATGAGCGCACCTTCCCGAGGACGCGGCCGAGGAACAGGTGGTGCCGCAGGCCCTCGGCGAGGACCGCGTCCACCCGCTTGGCGGTCTCCTCGATCAGAGCCGTGTCGGCGGTGTTGGCGGCCGCCGCCCGCAGGTTGTCCCGCACGGCGACGACCCGCTTGTCGATGGTGCGGACGAACACCACCAGGACGGTGAGCAGCGCGGCCACGGCGACCACGATGACGGCGCCACCGATGATGGCCGTCAGCCACAGGCTCTGCTGCATCTCGGTGAGCGCGAGGGTATCCGCCATGGTCAGCCTCCCAGCCTCGTGCGACCGCGGCCGAGTCCGGCGACGATGGCCTCGGCGTGATCGATCGTCGTGCGCAGCTCCGCCAGCGCGGCGGTGTTGCGCACCGACTCGGCGAGCGAGTCGTTGATTTCCTTGGCCTGCTTACCGATCGCCCGCGCGAGCACCAGAATCGGCACGACCAGGGCGACCACCACGAGCACCACGGCGATCGTGATGCCGTAGCCCAGGTACCACCCGAAGTTCTCACCCATGTCGGCTCCTTCAGATCGATTCGCAGAAGTCGCGGACGGGCTTGAGGTTGGCGTTCACCGAGGGCACCACGACCGGCACCGTGCTGGTCTGCGCGGCGACCGCCTGGACGCCGCCGATCACCGCACCGAGAGTCCGCCGCACGGCCCTCAGGTGGAAGATGACCCGCAGCAGGCCCAGCGCCGCGGTGGCGACGATGAGCGCGGTGATGCCGAGGGTCACCCAGGCAGCAGGAGGCATATCGACCTCTTCCTTTCGTTAGCCGTGCCTAGTTCGCCGGGGGGAGGAGCTTGGCCACGGAGCCGGCGTACCGGACCGCGCCGACCGTGACCGCCTTGACCGTGGCGTCGGTCTGGGCCAACAGCGCCGGTGTGTTGGCGAGTTCGCCCACCAGAGCGACCCCGCCGTCGAGGATCTCGTCCGAGGCCTTCCGGATCCGCTCGAGCGCCGCCAGGATGCGGTTGAGCAGCGCCACCAGCACCGGCACCACCACGAGCAGCAGGACCGCGTTACCGATCCACCAGAGCGTCATCGATCCTCCTCAGACTCGGCTGGGCTCGTACGGCAGGAAGAAACGGCGCAGCACCCGGCCCAGCGCCATGCGCAGGGCCCGCAGGCCGATGGCGAAGCCACTCGCCGACTTCGGCGCGCCGACCCGGTCGGGGTCCAACCCGCGGCTGATCGCATCGACGCGGGCCTGCAGGTTCGCGCCGAAGTCCCGCAGCAGCACCGCGGTCACGTCGGCGACCATGCCCCGCCCGAACTGGGCGGCCGCCCCCGACAGCTGCAGGTCCAGCGAGGCGCCGACCCGCGTGCCGCCCCGGGGCGTGGCCGACAGCGTCGCGGTGAGCAGCATGGCGGCCTGGCCCCGGCCCGCCTCGTCGGCACCGGCGGCGTCCACCACGATCCGCCGGGCCGCGGCGTCGCGCTCCTTGATCTGGGCCTTGCCGGTGAACTGCATGCGCACCGGGCCCATGCGGATCGCGACCCGGCCCTGGTACGTGTCGTTGCCCAGATCGTCGGTCAGCTCCGTGCCCGGCAAGCACTTGGCCACCTGCGGAATGTCGTTGAAGAAGGCCCACACCGTGTCCACGGGGTGGGTGACCTCGAACTCGTTCGTGATCAGCATCAGGCCTCCACGGGCGGCTGGGTGGGGGTGGAGGGACGGTGAGCCTCCACATCGCTGAGGTACGCGGACGGGTCCCGCTCGAATGCGCGACGGCAGCCGGGGCAGCAGAAGTAGTAGGTCACGCCCTCGTACTCGTACGGCCGACTTGACGCATCGGCCGGCACCGTCATGCCGCAGACCGGGTCGCGCGCCGTGGTGGGGGCCGCGGCCGGCGGAACCGCCGGACGATCTGCGCCGGCGCTGAGACGCAGCTCGCCGGCGGCCCGCAGCTTCACCAGTTCGGCGAGGATCGCGACCGCGATCTCCCGGTGCGTCGTGTGACCGAGGTCGAGCCCGACCGGCACGCGCACCCGGTCGAGCAGGTGACGCGGTACGCCCTTGTCGGCGAGCGCACCCAGCACCGCCTCGCCCCGCTTGCGGGAGGCAACCAACCCGACGAACGCCGGCAGCGCCTCGCCTCCCGCATCATGACCCCCCGCCTCGCGCGCCCTCGCCATCACCTGCTCGAGCGCCTCCTCGTCGCCGTGCCCCTGGGTGGCGACCACGACGAGGCTGCGGGCGGTGACGTCGGCCGACGTGAACTGCTCCCAGTCGTGCCGGTCCGCCCGCCAGCCCAACGTCCGGGCCAGATCGACCAGCGTGTGCGCCATGGGCGACCGACCAACCACCACCAGGTGGAGGGCCGGAAGCACCGGCTCCAGGTAGACCTGCAACGCGCCCTCGCTCTGGCACGAGATCGGCACCGCCACCATCCCCTCCGGGAGCGCGGCGAACGTCTCCGGTGGCCCGAGCGCGAGCAGCTTCGGCCTGCCCTCGGCCATCACCCGCTGGGCCTCCCGCACGACGACCGGCTCGGCACAGGCGCCACCGATCCACCCATGGATGCGACCGGATGCGGTGATCACCGCCCGGGCGCCCGGCTGTCCGGACGAGGGACCCGAACGCCACACCACGGTGGCGAGCACGAACTCCTCGCCGCGCTCGCGGAGCTGGCGGGCCTGGTCCAGGACCTCCCACCCGTCCGCGCTCGGGTCGACCGGCGAAGCCGCCGAACCCGCCATCGGATCGTGCATCGATACATCCTCGCCTGTGTTGCTGTACGGGACACCCGTGCCGGTGTCATCCCGGGGTCTGCGGGGGTTGCCCCCCGCAGGTGGGGTATGCGGGGGGCTCACCCCCCGCAAGTCCATGTAGTTGGCCGTGGGGGGGTATGCGGGGGGCGGAGCCCCCCATGTAGTTGGTCGTGGGGGGTATGCGGGGGGCGGAGCCCCCCATGTAGTTGGTCGTGGGGGGTATGCGGGGGGCGGAGCCCCCCGCAGGTCAGTCCATCCGTACGGGGGGTGCGCCGGAGACGTCGTGCCGCTCGGTCAGCGCTTCGTAGACCCGGCTGGGCAGCAACGGCATGTCGATGTTGCGCACCCCGGTGTCCTTGATGGCGTCCAGCACCGCGTTGACGAACGCGGCCGGTCCGCCCACGGTGGCGCACTCGCCCACGCCCTTGGCCCCGAACGGGTGGTGCGGGGACGGGGTGACCACCTCGTGCAGTTCGAACCCGGGGGTCTCCCAGGCCGTGGGCAGCAGGTAGTCCATGTAGTTCGATCCGATGCAGTTGCCCTCGGCATCGAAGGTGATGTACTGCATGGACGCCTTGGCGAACGCCTCGGTGAGGCCACCCATGATCTGACCTTCGACGATCATCGGGTTGATCCGCACCCCGCAGTCGTCGACGGCCACGACCCGCAGCACGTCCCAGACGCCGGTCTTCGGGTCGACCTCGACGGTCACCACGTAGGCGGCGAACGGCCACGTCATGTTCGGCGGGTCGTAGTAGGCGACCGCCTCCAGGCCCGGCTCCATGCCGTCGGGCATGTTGCTGTAGGCGGCGGCCGCAGCCTCCTGAATGGACACTCCCCGCTCCGGGGCGCTGCGCACGTAGAACCGGCCCAGCTCCCACTCGAGGTCCTCTTCGGACACCTCCAGCAGGTGGGCGGCGAGCTTGCGGGCCTTGGCGCGCACCTTGCGGGCCGCCATCGCCACCGCCGCCCCGGCGACCGGGGTGCTCCGGGAGGCGTACGTGCCCATCCCGAAGGGCGCGGTGTCGGTGTCGCCCTCCTCGACGACCACGTCCTCGGCCGGGATGCCGAGCTCATGGGCCACGATCTGGGCCCAGGTCGTCTCGTGGCCCTGGCCCTGGGTCTTGGCCCCGGTGCGCAGCAGCGCCCGGCCGGTGATGTGCACCCGAAGCTCGGCCGAGTCGAACATCTTGATGCCGAGGATGTCGAACTCGCGGCTGTTGCCGGCGCCCAGCGGCTCGGTCATGGTCGAGATGCCGATGCCGAGCAGGCGACCCTGCTTCTTCGCCTCCTCCTTCTCCTTGAGGAAGTCCTGGTACCCGATCGCCTCCAGCGCCTTGTCGAGGCACTTGACGTACTGGCCGGAGTCGGTGAGGAAGCCGAACGGGGTGCGGTGCGGGAAGTCGTCGTCCCGCACGAGGTTGATCCGCCGGAACTCCGCCTGGTCCATACCGAGGTCGTCCGCCGCGGCCTGCATCATGCGTTCCTGGAAGAACATCGCCTCGGTGACCCGGAACGAGCACCGGTACGCCACCCCACCGGGCGCCTTGTTGGTGTAGACGCCGGTGTTGTGCAGGTAGGCGGCCGGGATGTCGTAGCAGGAGAAGGCGGAGTGCAGCAGGCCGATGCGGAACTTGCTCGGCTGCGCGTCCGAGTAGAACGCCCCGTGGTCGGAGGTGGTGTGCATGCGCACGGCCAGGATCTTGCCGTCCTTGCGCAGCGCCATCTCGCCGTGCAGGTAGATGTCGCGGCCGAACCCGGTCGAGATGAGGTTGCCGGTCTTGTCCTCGATCCACTTGACCGGCCGCTCGAGCAGGATCGAGGCGAGGATCGACACCACGTACCCGGGGTAGACCGGCACCTTGTTGCCGAAGCCGCCGCCGATGTCCGGCGCGATGATGCGGATCATGTGCTCGGGCAGCTCCGCCACCAGGGCCACGGCCGCGCGGATGATGTGCGGGGCCTGGGTGGTCATGTAGACGGTCAGCTTCTGCGTCGCCCGGTTGAAGTCGGCGATCGACCCGCAGCACTCGATCGGCGAGGGGTGCGAGCGCGGGTAGTGCAAGTCCAGCTTGGACACCACGTCCGCCTGCTCGAAGGCCCGGTCGGTCGCCTCCTTGTCGCCGACCTGCCACTCGAAGACGACGTTGTCGTGCTGGTTCTCCTTGTCGTCACGGATGATCGGCGCGCCCTCGGCCAGGGCCTGCGTCGGGTTGACGATCACGGGCAACGGCTCGTAGTCGACCACGATCGCCTCGCAGGCGTCCTTGGCGATGTACGGGTCGTCGGCGATGACCGCGGCGACCTCCTGTCCCTGGAAGCGCACCTTGTCGGTGGCCAGCACCGCCTGGGTGTCGTACGACAGGGTGGGCATCCAGGCCAGGTTGCGGCTGGCCAGCATCTCCCCGGTCAGCACCAGCCGTACGCCGGGGATCTCCCACGCCTTGCTCGTGTCGATCGACCGGATTCGGGCGTGCGCCACCGGGCTGCGCAGGATCTCCATGTGCAGCATGCCGGGCAGCACGATGTCGTCGATGTACGTGCCCTTGCCGCGGATGAACCGGTTGTCCTCGACCCGCTTGCGGCTCGCGCCGAGGCCGCCGATCTTGACCTCATCCAACGCCTGTGTCATGCCGTCTCACCCCGCATCTTCTGCGCCGCCGCCAGCACGGCCTTGACGATGTTCTGGTAGCCGGTGCACCGGCACAGGTTGCCGGAGAGGGCCCAGCGCACGTCCTCCTCGGTGGGGTTGGGGTTGCGGTCCAGCAGCGCCTTGGCGGCCATCATCATGCCGGGGGTGCAGAAGCCGCACTGCAGGCCGTGCTCGTCGCGGAACCCCTCCTGGATGGGGTGCAGCTCGCTCGGCCCGGCCAGACCCTCCACTGTGGTCACCTCGTGCCCGTCGGCCTGGACCGCGAGCATCGTGCAACTCTTGACCGGCGCCCCGTCGAAGAGCACCGTGCAGGCGCCGCAGTTGCTGGTGTCGCAACCGGTGTGGGTGCCGGTGAGCCGCAGCCCGTGGCGCAGCAGGTGGGCCAGCAGCAGGCGCGGCTCGACCTCGACCGTGCGCCGCTGGCCGTTGACGGTGATGGTCACCCGCCGGGTCGGTACATCGGCGGGTGGCGCTTCGTTGATCTCTTCGAACAAGCTGGTCATGCTCAGGCCGCCTTCTGTACGGACCCGTTCACCCGGGTCAGGATGCGCTCGACGAAGGTTGCGACGATGTGCCGCTTGTAGGCGGCGGTGCCGCGGTGGTCGGTCTTGGGCTGGGCCGCCGCCGCAGCGAGTTCGGCGGCGCCGCCGATGGTCTCGGCCGACAGCGGCTTGCCCACCAGCACCTGCGCGGCCTCGGTGGCGTTGATGGTGCTGGAGCCGACCCCGGTCAGGCCGATGCCGGCCCGGGTGACCGTCGCCCCGTTCAGCTCGAGCGCGACCGCCACGCCGGCGGTGGCGAAGTCGCCGACCCGCCGCTCCAGCTTGAGGTAGCCACCCGCGACCGTCCCTTTCGCCGGCGGAATGACCGCCTCCACCGCGATCTCGTCGTAGGCCAGCGCGTTCTGGAACGGGCCGGTGACGAACTCGGCGACCGGGATCGTGCGCCGGCCGTTGGGGCCCTGCGCCACGATCGAGCCGCCGAGGGCGGTGACCACGGCGGCCCAGTCACCCTGCGGGTCGGCGTGGCAGAGGGAGCCGACGAGCGTGCCGCGCGTGCGCACGATCGGGTCCGCCACCAAGGGGGCCGCGGCCGCCATGGTCGGCGACCGGGTGGGCAGGATCGTCGACCGCTCGAGGTCGACGTGCCGGCACAGCGCACCGATGCGCAGCGTGCCGTCGGCGTCCACCCGGTGGTAGTCCAGGCCGGGCAGGCCGTTGATGTCGACCAGCAGCTCGGGCGACGCGAAGCGCAGCTTCAGCAGCGGCACCAGACTCTGGCCGCCCGCGAGCACCTTCGCCTCACCGCCTCCGGACTGCAGCAGGGCGATCGCTTCATCGATGGAGCGCGGTGCCTCGTAGCGAAACCGTGGGGGATACATACCCTCTCCTGGTCACAGGTGGCCTGACGTTGTCGCAGACACGGGCCGGCTCAGTGAGCCGGCGGGCAGCTAACGCGAAGCCGGGTCGGGGATCGCCACGGGCAGCGAGTCCGCGCTCGGGTCGGGCCGTGGCTCTTGATGCGGCGGCCAGGGCCCCTGCACGGGCTGGGCAGCGATCTTCAAGTACTCAACTATTTGCGGCCAGGCCCAGATTGTCGGGCTTCGACCAGTCTTGGGCGCATGCTCGATCAGTTCGTACAGGCGCGGGTTGCCGGGACGGCCACCCATCGATTCGACCGACATCAGTACACCCTTCCTCGGACGACACCCGAGGGGGCGTCGTCGCCGGTTGGCCCGAACAGCACGCTGCCAGGCTGGGCGGGCGCGGAACGGATCGGGCGGTTGCGGGTAGTGGCCGCCATAGTGCTCCGAGTCACAGGGTCCCGCAACCGTTGATTAAGCGATCACTTACGCGCCACCCGTCCCGGCCGGGCAGGGCATCCAGGGATCTGTCCCGCTTTGCCCAGATCTGCAACAAGGGCCGGGATCAAGGAAGCGCTGAAAACCCCTGCTAAGGTCGCCGACATGCAAGTCCCGGCTCCGTTCGAGTACGAACGGGCGACCAGCGTGGACCACGCGATCGGGCTGCTGGAGCGCCTCGGCAGCGGCGCCCGGCTGATCGCCGGAGGACACAGCCTGCTGCCGATGATGAAGCTTCGCCTGGTCACCGTCGACTACCTCATCGACATCAATGACCTGCGCCGCGAGCTCGCGTACATCCGGGTCGAGCCCGATCCCGCCCGGCCCCGCCCCGCCGCCGCGAGAGCGGCGCGACGTCCGAGTCCGGCCGACGGCGTGGCCCCGGGCGGCAGCGGCGTGGTCCCGGGCAGCGGGGTGATTCGCATCGGCGCCCTGACCCGCCACCGCGAGCTGCTCGAGGACGAGACGCTGCGCCGGGCCTGCCCGATCTTCCACGAGGCGGAGCGGGTCATCGCCGATCCGCTGGTGCGCAACCGGGGCACGATCGGGGGCGCGCTGTGTCAGGCCGACCCGTCCGAGGACCTGACGGCCGTCTGCACGACCCTCGACGCCAGTTGCGTGATCCGCGGCCCTCGGGGGGAGCGGGTGGTCAGCATGGCGGAGTTCTACCGGGGGCCGTACGAGACCGCGGTCGGCCCGGACGAGATGCTCATCGAGATCAGGATTCCGCTGCGACCCGGGGGGTCGAGCGCCTACGAGAAGGTCGGCCGGCGGGCCGGCGACTGGGCCATCGTCTCCGGTGGCGCGGCGGTCTGGCTCGCCGATGGCCTGATCGCCGACGCCCGCGTGGGTCTGGCCGCGGTGGGCCCGAACACCACCGGCATTCCGGCGATCGCCGAGGCCCTGCGCGGCCAACCACCGTCGGAGGAGCTCTACGCGCGGGCCGGGGCCATCGCGGCGGAGCACTGCTCGCCCGTCACCGACCAGCGCGGCACCGCGGAGTACAAGCGGCACCTCGCGGCCGAGCTGACCCGACGAACGCTTCGCCGGGCGGTGGCCCGGGCCAGGGCCGGCGGCGAGGAACCGGGGCCCGGCAACGGACAGCAACCCGCGACGGATGAGGTTTCCAGCGACAGATAGGAATTGACGAGCATGTGGGTCACCGTGACGGTCAACGGCGAGCGGGTTCGCCACGACGTCGAGCCGCGCCTGCTGCTGGTCCACTTCCTGCGCGACGATCTCGGCCTGACCGGCACCCACTGGGGCTGCGACACCAGCAACTGCGGCGCCTGCGCGGTGTGGCTGGACGGCGAGCCGGTGAAGTCCTGCACCGTGCTGACCGTGATGGCCGACGGCCACGAGGTCCGGACGGTCGAAGGGCTGGAGACCGCGGGCGAGCTGGATGTCGTGCAGCAGGCCTTCCTCGCCTGCCATGGTGTCCAATGTGGATTTTGCACGCCGGGCATGCTGATGACCGCCCGCGCCCTGCTCGACCGCAACCCGGACCCGTCCGAGGAGCAGATCCGGGAGGCGATCTCGGGCCAGGTGTGCCGGTGCACCGGCTACGCCTCGATCGTGCGGGCCATCCGCTGGGCCGCCGCCGAGGAGCAGCGCCGCCGTGCCGCAGCCGCCGAGGGGCGCCCGTGAGCACGACCCGACGGCGCCGCCCCGGCCAGGTGGATCCCGGCCAGCTGAGCCATGGCCAGGCAGAGCCCGGCCAGCTGGACCACGGCCAGCTCAGCCGGGTCCACGATGGACACAGAGATGACGAGGTCCGGCACATCGGCCACGGCCGGATGCCACGCAAGGAGGATGCCCGCTTCCTACGGGGCCGGGGCCGGTTCGTCGACGACATCGCGCTGCCCGGACTGCTGCACCTGGCGATCCTGCGCTCCCCGCTGGCCCACGCCCGCATCGTGCGCATCGACACCACCGCCGCCCAGGCCCACCCGAAGGTCAAGCTCGTCGTCACCGGCGAGATGCTGGCCAACCTGCCCGGGGGTGGCCTGGCCTGGATGCCGACGCTCGCCGACGACGTGCAGGCCGTGCTCGCCACCGACAAGGTCCGCTTCCAGGGCCAGGAGGTGGCGTTCGTCGTGGCGACCGACCGGTACGCGGCGCGGGATGCCCTGGAGCTCATCGACGTCGAGTACGAGCCCCTGCCCCCGGTCGTGGACGCCCGCACCGCGCTGGACCCGGACGCGCCCGTGGTTCGCGACGACCTGGTCGCGGCCGGCAAGCCCGGCCCGCCCAACCACTGCTTCGACTGGGAGGCCGGGGACCGGGCCGCGGTCGACGCCATCTTCGCGCGCGACGACGTGGTGACCGTACGCCAGGAGATGGTCTACCCGCGGGTGCACCCCGCGCCGCTGGAGACCTGTGGGGCGGTGGCCGACTTCGATCCCATCGAGCAGACGCTGACCGTGTGGTGCACCAGCCAGGCCCCGCACGCCCACCGCACCCTGTTCGCGTCCCTGATCGGGTTGCCCGAGCACCGGATCCGGGTCATCTCCCCGGACATCGGCGGCGGGTTCGGCAACAAGGTGCCCATCTATCCCGGCTACCTCTGCGCGATTGTCGCCTCGCGCCTGCTGGGCCGTCCGGTCAAGTGGACCGAGGACCGGTACGAGAACCTCGTCTCCACCGCGTTCGCGCGGGACTACCTCATGACCGGCGAGATCGCGGCGACGCGGGACGGGAAGATCCTCGCCGTTCGGGCCACCGTGCTGGCCGACCACGGCGCGTTCAACGCGGTGGCGGTGCCGAGCCGGTACCCGGCCGGCTTCTTCGGCGGCGTCTTCACCGGCAGCTACGACATCGGCGCCGCCTACTGCCGCGTCACGGCCGTCTACACCAACAAGGCGCCGGGCGGGGTCGCGTACGCCTGCTCGTTCCGGATCACGGAGGCGGTGTATCTCATCGAGCGGCTGGTCGACTGCCTGGCCGCGGAGCTGGGCGTGGACCCGGTGGAGCTGCGCCGGCGCAACCTGCTGCGCCCCGACCAGTTCCCCTACCGGACGGCGACCGGCTGGACGTACGACTCCGGGAACTACGAGGCGACCCTGGACGAGGCGCTGCGGCTGGCCGGCTACGAGCAACTGCGCCGGGAGCAGGCGGAGCGCCGGGCCTGCGGTGAGCTGATGGGGATCGGCGTCTCGTTCTTCACCGAGGCGGTCGGCGCCGGCCCGCGTCGACACATGGACATCAAGGGACTGGGTATGGCCGACACCGCGTCGCTGGTCGTGCACCCCAGCGGCGGGGCGGAGCTGCGCGTGTCCTGCCAGACCCAGGGACAGGGCCACGAGACCACGTTCGCCCAGATCGTGGCCGAGGAGCTCGGCATCCCGCCCGAGGACATCCGGGTCGTGCACGGCGACACCGAGCGCACGCCCTACGGCCTGGGCACCTACGGCAGTCGATCGACGGCGGTCTCTGGCGCCGCGGCCGCCCTGGCCGCCCGGCGGGTACGCGAGACGGCCCGGCAGATCGCGGCGGCCATGCTCGAGGTCTCGCCGGACGACCTTCGCTGGACGAAGGGATCGTTCCACGTGGCCGGGGACGAATCGAGCGCGGTAACCATCGGCCAGATCGCCCGCTTCGCCTACGGGCCCGACCTGCCGGAGCACCTGGAGTCCGGGCTGCGGGCCGAGCTGTCGTACGACCCGCCCGCGCTGACCAACCCGTACGGCTGCTACATCTGCGTCGTCGACATCGACCCGGCCACCGCCGTGGTCACGGTGCGCCGATTCATCGCGGTCGACGACTGCGGAACGCGGATCAACCCGATGATCGTCGAGGGCCAGGTACACCGGGGCCTGACCGATGGCATAGGCATGGCGCTGATGCAAATGATCGCCTTCGACGAGCTGGGCAACTGCCTGGCCGGGTCCTTAATGGACTACCTGCTGCCGTCCGCGCTGGAGGTGCCGAACTTCGAGACGGCGGCGACGGTCACGCCCTCACCGCACCATCCGCTGGGGGCGAAGGGCATCGGCGAGTCGGCCACGGTCGGCTCACCGCCCGCGATCGTCAACGCCGTCGTCGATGCCCTGCGCCCATTGGGCGTACGACACATCGACATGCCGCTCACGCCGTCCCGGGTCTGGGCCGCGATGCGCGGCCGAACCGCATCCTGAGCACGGTGGCCCGCCGGCCGCGGCAGCTCGCCACTGTCGCGACCGGCGGGCGCATTCCGTGCATCGGGCGAAACGGAATCCGCGAGTAACTCGCACAAACCTACGGTCGGGTGCCGACGCAGTCGTTCAGGTTCGGTTGCGACGTGGGCCGCTGGGCCGTGAGGAACCGGCGCTCGCTGAGGTCGTAGGTCAGGCAGGTCGCGTAGACCTTCCGGTTGTGCCGGTTGCCCGGGTTGTCGTCGTGGTAGAAGAGGATGAACCGTAGCCCTAATGGATTGTCCTTTGTCACTGCCGCGCGCGAATCGGCCCAGACGGAGCCCTGGTTGGTCCAGGAATCGTTGCTGCCATCCATCAGGATGCCGCGATAGGTGTAGGGACCGAGTGGGGTCGGCGCGGTTGCGTAGGCGATGACCTGGTTGCGGTTGTCGTCCGCGGGTTTCAGCGAGAAGACCAACATGAAGCGGCCGTTGCCGCCCGGCAGCGGCACGCCGACCGACGCCAGGTCGTAGAGCTCGGGTCCTTCAATGTACGGGCCCGTGCTGGCGTCGTTGCACTTGCCAAACTGCTCCAGGCCGTTGATCTGAATCTCACTGGCCGATCGCGCCGGGTTTGTGTACAGCCGCGTCATCGAGGTTTCGTCGAGGAGCCCGATGGAGATGCCGCCACACCGCTCGGTGTTGTGCCAGACGCCGTTGGCCCACAGCAGCCACGTGGCCGTTCCGCCCTGGCGGCTCGCCAGGACCTCGTCATCGTCGTGATCGGGCGTGATGTCGCCCGGGTGGCTGAACCCGAACGTTACCACGCGCGGATCGCTCATATAGATATCCTCGATTTTGCTACCCCGGTAGGTGATTCGCTGGAGGTAGGTGAACGGACCGGCCGGCGACGAAGCCACCGAAACGCCAATGTTGGAGTAGTTGAGCTCATACTCAACGCCGCCGATTGTCAACGTGGTGTAGCGCTGGGTGTTCGTGTCCGGCACATAGAGGTACACCGTCTTGGCATCAGGACCGTACGCCATGGACGGAGCCCACAGATGCTCGGTCCCCGCGCCCACCCAGTCGCCATAGTCCTTGCTCTCGTTCAGGACGGCGCCATGGTCGAACCAGTTGTCCGGGTCGCCGGGGTCGAGATTGAGCTGGTTTCCTTCGCCGTCGACTCCCATGTCGAGCGTGTAGAGGTAAGTGGTGTCCATCGGGTACACGTTCAGATCACCCTTGTCAAGGTCACTGGACGTGTACATACACATATGTGGCCGATTACCTATGTGGCAGTACTCAACCGACGGGTCCGAGCCGTTGCGTGAGTTGGCCTTCTTCGTCAGGGTCCATTCCGGTGCGTTCGCCTGCGCCGACGGCACGCCCAGGCCGGCCACGAGTACCGTGGCGACGGCGGCAGCGATGGTGGCGCGCCGGGTTCGGTGTCTCATGTCAAGCTCCCTTGAAGCCTAGATTCGCTGAATCGGGTCTGCGCCGGGGCCGTCAGGCCAGCCCGACGGGTGACGTCGCGCGGGTGGTGGTGCCCAGCCCGAGCTGTCCACGGTCGTTGTCGCCCCAGCACCAGAGGGTGGCGTCGGTGCGGATGCCGCAGGTGTGGCGTGCCCCGGCCGAGACCGACGACCAGCCCGGCGTCTGGAACCCGGCCGGCAGGGCCGTCTCGTTCACCCGGTTGTTCTGGTCGCCCAGACCGAGCTGGCCGGCCTCGTTGAAGCCCCAGCAGTACAGCTTCTGGGCCGTCGTGATGGCGCAGGCGTGGTTGCCGCCCGAGCTGATGTCCGCCCAGGTGCCGCTGGCCACCTGGACCGCCTCGTCCTGGGGGTTGGTGTTTCCGACTCCGGCGTGGCCGAACGTGTTCGCCCCGAAGCAGTACAGGCGTCGCCCGGTGGAGCGCCCGCACGTCGTCTGGTTGCCGGCGTCCAGCTTGAGCCAGGTTCCGTCGCCGGCCGCGGCCGGCTCGGTGTAGTGGGTGACGTCACCGGCCAGGCCGAGCTCGAACAGGTCGTTGGCGCCCCAGCAGAAACGCTCGCCGCCGCTGTCCAGCCCGCAGCTGTGGTTGAACCCCGCGGTGATGGCCTTCCAGCTGTGCCCGCCACGCACGGTCGTAGGCGTGGTGCGGTCGGAGGTGTGGCCCACGCCCAGCGCGCCATAGTGGTTGCGGCCCCAGCACTGGCCCGTGCCGTTGTCCCGCACGCCGCAGGCGTGGGCGAAACCGAGATCGACCGCGACCCAGTTGCCGGCCAGCGCGCCGTTGCGGCGCGGCAGGTTCCGGCCGGTGGTGTCCCCGAGGCCGAGCTGACCGAAGCTGTTGGCGCCCCAGCAGTACAGGTACCCCCGGTCGGTCGGTGCCGAGCCGGTGTTGCGGATGCCGCAGGTGAAGTCGTGGCCGGCGCTGATAGCCAACCAGCCCGGCTGTCCGCCGACCTCGCCCACCTTCGTGGGCACCAACCGGTCGTTGTTGTCGCCGACGCCGAGCTGCCCATAGTCGTTGCTGCCCCAACACCACACCGTCGTATCGATCTTTATGGCGCAGGTGTGCGTCATTCCGCTCGCCACGGCGATCCACTGCGACGCCGCGGCCGACGCGGGGAGTGCGACGTACACCCCGGCCGCGACGGCCCCCGCCGCCACCAAGGCGGCGAGCACGCGGAACAGCCGGCCGCGCCCCGGTCGGGTCGCTCCCCCCGCACCGTCCGCTCGAGAACGTTTCATGCCCTACTCCTTCGCTTCAGCGCCAACCGCAACCGGTGCGCGCCACGAGACGGATCGCCGCATTGTGGTATTTATTGCTGGAGTCGGTCTTGAAATCCGGACGCGGCCGTACAGTGCCGGTCAGCGCCGGACACCACCAGACAGGACCGGACAGGCGCGTCGACCAGACGAACGCGTGAACCGGGCCGACGCCTGACCGACGCCAGGCAGGAGACAGCGCCTCCGGCAGGAGACAGCGCCTCCGGTGGCGGATGTCAGCGGTGATGGAGCGGGATCCGACGCGGCGCGGTCAGCTCCACAGGGTCACGTGGATGGCCGGCTTGAACCGGCCCACGGTCACCCCGCTGCCGCGCAGCATCGCCTGGGTGGCCCGGGGTGTGGTGACGAAACGAGCCAGCTCCACCGCCGCCGACGGGGCCTGAGGCGCCGACAGCGTGAGGATGCTCCACGTTCCCTGGGCCTGCAGCGACGGGGCGGGCACCCGCTTGAGATCCCCGTTGGCCAGGTCGGGCGCCACCGCGAACGCGACGACGAGCGCGATCCCCTTACCCCGCTTGGCCTCGGCCGTCGCCGCCGCCTGGCTCTGGAAGATGCGCTGGCGCTCCTCGGGCACCGCGAGGCGGCGCAGCATCTCGGGGACGACCCCGGTGCGGTACGCCGCCGACGGGCCGAGCAACCAGGTCTGCTCCCGCAGCTCGGCCGCGGTGGGGGTGACCCGGGTCATCGGATGGTCCGGGGCCGCCACCGCCACGACCTGGACATTGAGGAAGTCCGTGCTGGTGATCGCGGGGTCCACGGTGGCGGGCCGCGGCCCGATCGCCGCGTCGACCGTGCGGGTGAGCAGCAGCGACTCGAACCGCTCGGGGTCGTGACTACTCATCTCGATATCGAGATCACGCGCGCGATCGGCGAACAGGTCGATCAGCCCGGGGGCGGAGTGTTCGGCGAAGAGGGCCGACGTGGCCAGGCGCAGCAGACGGCGCCCCTCGCCGGCCTGCCGGACCTCGAGAATCGTCTGGTCCTGCAGGCTCAGCATCTCCACGGCCCGGCTGGCCAGCCGGAGGCCACCGGGAGTGAAGGCGAGACCCGAGTTGGTCCGAACGAAAAGCTTGTCACCGAGTTCACGCCGCAGTTGGCCCACGTGCAACGAGATCGCCGCCTCGCTCACGTCAAGGTCCGCCGCGGCCTGCTTCACCGAGCCGAGCCGAGCCACCGCGGCGTACGCGCGCAACTGAGTCGGGGTCACCCCACTCCCTCCGGTGTGAGGCCGCCAACGGACGGGCCACAGTCTAGGGCGCTTGCCCCCGATCTTTGACCCGTCCGGCCGGCTCGGCAATACCGGTCCGGCTGACCTACGCTGCCGACGTGTACGACATCGCCGTGAGCGTGGCCGCCTGCCTGCGCGCCGGGACCCGGGTCGACGTGGCCTGGGCCGTCCAGACCGACGGCTTCGGGGACGGCGGTGCGCCCGGCCCGGCACCGTCCCGAGCTTGGCGGGCGAACGAGGCGTTGGCGATCACCCCGGGCGGCGGGCGCATCGGCGCGGTGCTGCGCGGCTGCGCCAACCAGCAACTGGCCGAACTCGCCCGCGATCGCACGAATCGCCTGGTCCGGGTGAGCGTGGGGGAGTTCGAGGCCCAGCTCGCCGGCCTGGCCGCCGGCGGCCAGGCGCAGTGCCTGCTCGTCGAGGCGACCCGGCTGCCGGCCGACCTGTGGGAGCGGCTGCGTCGCCGCGACCCGATCTGCCTGGTGGCTCGCCTCGATGGAGATCAGGTGACATCTGTTGATCTCTACGACCGGGACACCGTGGCGGAGGCCGGCGAGGAGGCGGCCCGCCTGTTCGGCCGCGGTTCGAGCGACACCCTCATGATCAGCGATGCGGTCGTCACCGTCCTGTGGCCGGTGCCGACGCTGGTGATCGTGGGTGCGGGCCCGATCGTCGACGCGCTGCGCGCCAACGCCGAGCTGCTCGGCTGGCGGGTCCAGGTCGCGTCCGAGCCGAGCCACGCCACCGGCCTGATCGCCGGGCTCTCCCGGCTGGACAGCGTGGTGGTGGCCAGCCACGACCTGGAGCTCGCCGGGACGGCGCTGCAGGCGGCCCTGGCCAGCGAGGCCGGCTACATCGGGGCGCTGGCCAACCGCCGGACCCAGCAGGCCCGGGCCGACTGGCTGGCCTACCGGGGCGTGACCGACCTGTCGCGGCTCCACAGCCCGGCCGGGCTGGACATCGGCTCCCGCACCCCGCCGGAGATCGCCGTCGCCATCCTCGCCGAGGCCCTGGCCGTACGCTCCGGTTCGCCCGCCGCCCACCTGCGCGACCGCTCGACCGATGAGGAGTCGGTCTCCGGCTAAGGGTAAGGCTTGTCCACCACCGGCTAAGGGAAGGCTTGACCNCCACCGGCTAAGGGAAGGCTTGACCACCACCGGCTAAGGGAAGGCTTGACCACCACCGGCTAAGGGAAGGCTTAATCTGTCGTCGCGTTCGGGCCGGGTCGCGCCTAGGGTGGGTGAACAGGGCTGGCGGAAGGAGGCGAGCCATGGCACCGGACGACCAGGTAGGCGCGGGCCGGGACGGCCTCGGCGTGCTGCGGACGATCTGGGCCGCCGACGAGCGCGCGGTCGCCGAGTTCGACGAGGAGTGCGCCCCGGCCAAGGTCTGCCGCAACATGCGGGACTTCACCTTCGACGGGATGGCCGAGCCCGGCACGGATCTGGGCACGGCCTGGCGGGAACGGCTGCGCCGCGAAGGCAAGCTGAGCGCGGGCGGCGGTTCGATCCGCGACCTCGTGCTGGGCCCCCGTGAGTAGAGCTGACGTATGGAGAATTCCGCGCAGCTCGCCGGAGCGGAACCAGCGGGTACAGCCGCGCAGCTCGCCGGAGCGGAATCAGCGAGCACTTTTCGGTCGGTCGCTGAGCTGACGCAGGCTCTGCGCGACGGCGGCTACCTGGCCGACCGGGGCCTGGCCACGACGCTGTTCGTGGGCCTGACCCTGGACCGGCCAATTCTCATCGAGGGCGAGGTCGGCGTCGGCAAGACCGAGGTGGCCAAGACGTTGGCGACCGTGCTGCACCGGCGGCTGATCCGCCTGCAGTGCTACGAGGGCATCGACACCAACCAGGCCCTGTACGAGTGGGACTACGCGCGCCAGATGCTGTACATCCGGGCGCTGTCGCAGCGGGAACTGGACGCCGATGACTCGGTGGAGAAGCTCTTCGGGCCGCGGTTCCTGCTGGAACGGCCACTGCTGGCCGCCGTACGGGCGGGCCGGCAGGCGGTCCTGCTCATCGATGAGATCGACCGGGCCGACGACGAGTTCGAAGCGTTCCTGCTCGAGGTGCTCTCCGACTTCCAGATCACCGTGCCGGAGATCGGCACGATCCGGGCCGAGGCGCCCCCGCTGGTCATCCTCACCTCCAACCGGACGCGGGAACTGCACGACGCCCTCAAGCGGCGCTGTCTCTACCACTGGGTGGACTACCCCGACCCGGACCGGGAGGTGGCGATCGTGTTGACCCGGGCGCCCGGGGTGTCGGAGGCGCTCACCCGCAAGGTCGTGGCGGCGGTCAACCGGCTGCGCTCGCTGGACCTGGCCAAGCCGCCGGGCGTCGCCGAGACCATCGACTGGGTCCGCACACTCGAGGTGTTGGGCGAGACGGACCTCGACGCCCGGACGGTCAGCGACACCCTCGGCGCGGTCATCAAGGAGCGCGACGACCTTGACCTGGCCCGACGCAATCTCGACCGGATCGCCGCCGGTGGATGAAGCGCCGATCGTCGCGGTGCTGGTGGACTTCGCCAGCCACCTGCGGCGCGCGGGCATCGCCGTCGGCTCCGGCGAGGTGCTCACCTACTGCCAGGCGATGGCGACCCTCGACCCGACCAACCTGGTCGACCTCTACTGGGCCGGGCGCTCCATCGTGGTCACCCGCCGCGAGCAGATCCCGATCTACGACCGGGTCTTCCGCGCGTACTTCCTGGGCGGGGCCGACGAACGCGCCACGCCCGCACGGACCCTGGTGCGGGCGATGGCCACCACTGCCTCGGTGCTGCAGATCCCGGCGGTCGATCCCGGCCCGGCCAACCCCGAGGAGCATCAGGCACAGATGGGCCTGATGGCCTCCACAGTGGACATCCTGCGGGACAAGTCGTTCGCGGCCTGCACGCCCGAGGAACTGGCCGCGCTGCGACGGATCATGGCCACGATGCGGCTCGCCCCGCCCCGGCGGCGCACCCGCCGGCTGCGCCCGGCGAACCGGGGCCGGACCCCCGACCCCCGCCGGACGGTGCGCGAGATGATGCGTCGCCACGGCGAGCTGACCGCCCTCCGGTGGCGGACCCGCCGGCACCGCCCCCGGCGTCTGGTGCTGATCCTCGACGTCTCGGGGTCGATGGCCGACTACTCCCGCGCCCTGCTGCAGTTCGCGCACTCGGCGACCCGGGCCACCGACCGGGTCGAGGCGTTCTGCTTCGGCACTCGGCTCACCCGGGTGACGCCGGCCCTGCGCCGGCGCAGCGTCGACGAGGCCCTGGCCCGGGCCGCGACGGCGGTCACGGACTGGGAGGGCGGGACCCGCATCGGTGACTGCCTGACCACGTTCGTGCGGGACTGGGGCCGACGGGGCATCGGCCGCGGGGCGATCGTGGTGATCTGCTCGGACGGACTCGACCGCGGCGACCCCGACGTGCTGGCCACCGCCGTCGAGCGGTTGTCCCGGCTGTGCCACCGCATCGTCTGGGTGAACCCGCACGCCCAGCCGACCGGGCGGTCGCGCGTTCGGGGCGGCTACCGGGCGACCACGCTCGCGATGATGGTGGTCGAGCCGTACGTCGACCTGCTGGTCGCCGGGCAGGATCTGCGCGGGCTGGAGGAACTGGCCGTACGGCTGGCCGAGCTGGCGTAGTCTGCGGAACTCATCGGCCTGGAGGTGACGGATGAAGTGGAGCGTGACGGTGGTCGCCGAGGGCGACCAGGTCATGAGCCGGGAGCAGATCGTCGAGCTGGCCGACGCGGTGGCCGCGTCCGGCGGGATCGCGTCGGGCATTGGCACCAATCGCTACGGCGCGCAGCTGGTGGTCGAGGCCGACACCGCCGAGAAGGCCATCGAGCTCGGTCGGGCCGAGTTCACCCGGGCGGCCGAACGGGCCGGTCTGCCGGCGTGGCCCATCGTCGACGCGGACGCGATCAGCGAGGCCGAGGACTATGAGCTCTGACGTCACCGGAACCTGCTGACCGGAACCTACTGGTGGGTGGCCATCAATGATTCGGCTCGGATCGCTGGCCGGGTACCCGTTCGAGGGGCCGCGCGTGCTCGGCGGGTGGACCCCGCCGGCTCGCCCGGCCGTCTTCGCGATCCTCTACAAGCCCGACCCGGCGGCGGAGCGATACGCCGTCGCCTATGTCGGCCACAGCGACGACCTCTCGACCGAGCCGCTGCCCTTCGCGCACCCGGCGGCCGACTGCTGGATCAAGCGGGCGGGTGGCAAGTGGCGGGTGTACGTCTGTTGGTACGAGGTCCCCGGGGGCCTGCGGTCGCACCGCGAGCAGATCGCTCGTGAGCTCATCGCGGCCTACCGGCCGAGCTGCAACGAGCAGCAGTACGACCAGACCTGGAAGGACGAGTGGATCCAGGACTACACCGCTCGGACCACCGGACCACTGACGACCAGCCGCACCCCGGACGAACCAAAGTCGNNGCNGNCCANACAAGCACGTCCGCGTAGCTTGTCGGAGCGGACCATACAAGCACGTCCGCGTAGCTTGTCGGAGCGGACCATACAAGCACGTCCGCGTAGCTTGTCGGAGCGGACCATACAAGCACGTCCGCGTAGCTTGTCGGA